>OGMU01000011.1_pt1 | contig 127627 bp, 113 predicted proteins | sample 1573331 | NCBI WGS metagenome assembly OGMU01 (sample SAMEA2581990, study PRJEB24529) | metagenome | biome: Human gut stool | place: China | collected 2011
TGCAGATAGTATAACAGGCAAATGTCCGAGAATTGTTACAAGGACAAATATATTTATTATTTTACAGCTTTTTTCTGTGTACTGCAATTTTATATAAAGAAAGGACAGCAGTGTCAAATTGCTGTCCTTACGGCTTATTATAGCTGGTAGTGTATAAGCGTGGGTTCATCATATTTGGTGTGGTATCTTTAACTATGGGAAACTCCGTTTTCCCATTTGGACACAGTCTGGCGGACAACGTGTAGCTTCACAGCCAGCTCTTCTTGACTTAGTCCTTTTGCTTTTCGGAAATGTTTGATATTTTCGTGGATCATTATTTCACGTCCTTTCCTGTGTGGTAAGCATAGCATTATTATACGAAGCGTTTATGGCGGATGCAAGCAATGAAAATTAACATTGGCAAAAAGACGGTGAAGACCAAAAAACAGACTTGACAAGAGGGTTAGTCTAAACTAACATAACAGGTGCTGTGGAGCTCATTTTTTATAACATAACAAATCGTAACAACTGTTATGTTGAGAAACAATAAAAGCTTACCAGAATCAGGTAGAAGCAAGACTAATAAAAGGAAGCGAGGCAATCAAATGAACGAAAAAACAAAAGTACAGGTACAGGGAGTTCCGGAGACAATGCTGCAGACATTATATGCGAGAGCGCAGGAGTCTAAGAAACCGAACCATCATATCTACGACGAGCGGGCAATCGAGGTTGTATCCCGTTTGGATTATGATTTTTCTAAGGCGGAAAGCGACAAGGCGATGAGTTTGGGCGTAATCGCGCGGACAATCGTGCTTGATAAGCTGGTCGGAGATTTTCTGTCTCATTATCCACACGCGGTTGTCCTGAACATTGCATGCGGTATGGATACACGCTGCTATCGGATGGAAGGAAAATACGACCGCTGGTATAACATTGACCTGCTGGAGACGATGGCGGTCCGGAGCCGTTTCTTCGAGGAGCAGGGGCCGATCTTCCAGATCGCAAAATCTGCAATGGACGCAAGCTATATGGATGACATCGAGTATCATGGCGAGCCGGTGCTGGTAATCATTGAGGGCTTGACGATGTATCTGTCCGAGGCGGATGTCAAGCAGATATTCGATATTCTTGACAAGCGGTTTTCGAAAGCAGTCGTGCTTGTAGAAACGATGTCGCCGTTTGTAGTAAAGCATATCAAGGAGAAATCCATCGAGAAGAGTGCGGCGAAGTTTTCATGGGGCGTAAAAAATGGTGCGGCGTTGGAACAGGTACTACCGCATTTTAAAAATAAGCGTGATGTGAGTCTGGTTGAGGGGATGAAAGTGTTGATGCCGATCTACAAGGTGATCGGGAAAATCCCAGCAGTACGAAATTTCTCAAATAAAATCTGTGTGATGAAGAAATAGTGATATAATAATTCTGTCATGCAAATAAGCAATAAGGAGAATCGATAAATGGAGCTTCGGGTATTACGCTATTTTCTGACCGTGGCGAAGGAGCAGAGCTTCACGAAGGCTGCGGAACAATTACATATCACACAGCCAACGCTGTCAAGACAGCTTGCAGCATTGGAGGAAGAGCTTGGAACCGTGCTGTTCAACCGTGGCGGACGGAATGTTACGTTGACCGACGAGGGAATCCTGCTCAAGCGGCGAGCCCTTGAAATCATCGATCTCGAAGATAAGATCCGGGAGGAATTCAAGGAAAGTCAGGTCGTCGATGGAACAATCACGATTGGATGCGGTGAGTTCGCAGCAGTGGAGCTGCTGGCACAGATCTGCGAGCGGTACCGGGCGAAATATCCGATGGTTCAGATCCGGGTGCATACCGGAACAGCAGATACGATCTATGAGATGATGAATAAAGGACTGGTAGACATCGGGCTTTACATGGAGCCGGTGAATCTGGAAGGACTGGATTATATCCGTTTTCCGGGGAGTGACCACTGGGTTGTAGGCATGCGACCGGACGATCCGCTGGCAGAAAAATCATATATTACGAAAGAGGACTTATTGCCGTTACCGCTGATATTGCCGGAACGGTCGGGCGTACAAAGTGAGCTTGCGAATTGGTTTGGCAAGGACTTTGCGAAGCTGAACATAGCATTTACAAGCAATCTCGGTACAAATGCAGCAATCCTGGCGATGCAGGGGCTTGGTTATCCAATCTCCATTGAAGGCGCCGGCAGATACTGGCAATCCGACCTGCTTGTGCAGAAAAAGCTGTATCCGGAGATCATGGCAAGTACAGTGATCGCATGGCGCAGGAACATTCCGTACGCGCAGGCTGTCCTCAAATTCATTGACGAGATCAATGCTTTTCAGGCATAACAAAACATTCAATGTAAGTATTAGACATAATACAATACAAAAATTATAATCAAAGTGTAGGAAGAAAAATCCTACACTTTTTTAGTAATTGTTAATAGTATTACGGAGCATATAGTGATTTGTGTATGTGTCTGTAATTCATATTTCTGGAATGAAATACAGACGAAACACTATCACTATATGCTTCATCGATTATAGTAAGGAGGCCAAGAAATGAGCAAGAAATTAGTCGCATATTTTAGTGCAAGTGGAATTACAAGAAATGTTGCAAAGATGGTAGCAGAGGCAGCAGGCGCGGACCTGTACGAGATCATACCGAAGGAAGCCTACACAAAGGCAGACTTAAACTGGATGGATAAGAAATCAAGAAGCAGCGTAGAGATGACAGATAAGAAAATCCGACCGGAAATTACAGACACCGACGCGAAGATTGCAGAGTATGACGAGATCTTCCTTGGTTTCCCAATCTGGTGGTATGTAGCACCAACGATCATTAACACATTTCTGGAGAAATATGATTTTACAGGCAAGAAGATCGTGCTGTTCGCAACATCCGGCGGAAGCGGATTCGGAAATACCGTAAAGGAATTGCAGCCATCCGCACCGGGCGCACAGTTTGTCGAGGGTAAGCTGCTCAACCATGCAAATAAGAAGGAAATCGAAGAACTGGTAACGGAATTTTAGGAAGGATAAGAACATGGCAAAGATTACACAGACAGCAGGCAGAAATGCACTCGGAGAATTTGCTCCGCAGTTTGCACATTTTAACGATGATGTATTATTTGGAGAGAACTGGAACAACGAGGATATTGATGTCAGGATGCGAAGCATCATTACGGTAGTCGCACTTATGGCACAGGGAATCACAGATTCTTCCCTGAAATTCCATTTGCAGAATGCGAAAGCACATGGTGTGACACAGAAGGAAATCGCTGCGATCATCACCCATGTAGCATTTTACGCAGGATGGCCAAATGGCTGGGCCGTATTCAATCTGGCAAAGGAAGTCTGGGATGTTGATGAGGGCGATCTGCCTTATGAAGATCCAGCGATGCGTGCGCATGCAAAGGAAATGGTATTCCCAATCGGACAGCCAAACGATGCATTTGCACAGTATTTCATCGGACAGAGCTATCTGGCACCGGTATCCACCAGTCAGGTTGGAATCTTCAATGTCACATTTGAGCCGGGCTGCAGGAACAACTGGCATATCCATCATGCAAAGAGCGGTGGCGGACAGATTCTTGTATGCGTAGCCGGACGTGGATATTATCAGGAAGAGGGCAAGGAAGCTGTCCTTTTGAAACCGGGTGACTGCATTAACATTCCGGCGGAGATTAAGCATTGGCATGGCGCTGCACCGGATAGCTGGTTCAGCCATCTGGCAGTGGAAGTACCGGGCGAGGAGACATCCAATGAGTGGTGCGAGCCGGTAACAGATGAGGAATATGGTAAGTTAAAATAAAACATTTAGGATTGCAGGAGGGGTTATACATGGAGTACGCAAAACTTGGAAATACCAATATTGAAGTATCGAAGCTTTGCATCGGATGCATGAGCTTCGGAAAAGCAGGTACAATGCATGACTGGACACTGGATGCGCAGGAAAGCGAGAAGGTGATCAAGCATGCGTTGGATCTTGGTATCAATTTCTTTGATACTGCAAACTGTTATTCCGCAGGAACCAGTGAAGAATATCTGGGACAGGCACTGAAAAAGAATGTGGCACGTGATAAGGTTGTGATCGCATCGAAGGTGTATTTCAATGAGGGTAGACTGTCAAAGGCAGCGATTGAGCGGGAAATCGACGGTTCCCTAAAAAGGCTTGGAACCGACTATCTGGATTTGTATATCATTCACCGGTTTGATTTTGATACTCCGATCGAGGAGACGATGGAAGCGCTGGATGGTCTTGTAAAGGCTGGAAAGGTGCGTGCAATCGGTGCATCTGCGATGTATGGATATCAGTTTTATAATATGCAGCTTGCCGCAAAAGAGCGGGGACTGACACCGTTTGCTACGATGGAGAATCATTACAATCTTCTTTACCGGGAGGATGAGCGCGAGTTGATTCCAATCTGTAAGCAGATGAATGTTGCGCTGATGCCGTACAGTCCGCTTGCTGCCGGGCATCTGTCAAGACCTGTGTGGAATACAGATTCTATGCGGAGTCAGACCGACCGTGTTGCACGTGGAAAGTATGACCGGATGGAAGAACAGGATATGAAGGTGGTTGCCAGAGTGCATGAGCTCTCAGAAAAACACAACTGTAAGATGTCACAGATTGCTCTTGCATGGCAGTGGGCAAAGGGCGTGACAACACCAATCGTCGGAGCAACGAAGACTGCATACTTGGATGATGCAGCAGGTGCGCTCGATGTGAAGCTTTCCGCAGAGGACGTGGCTTACCTGGAAGAGATGTATGTGCCACATCCAGTCGTTGGAGCTATCAAAGAAAATCCGGCACAGGGCGTTGTGCTGTTGGATGAGAAAAAGTAATTATTTCCCAACCACCAGCGCAAAATATCCCCAATCCCAGATCGGGGATGCAAAACTATTTTCGAGATATTCGCGGATATCCGCATCTTCATAACCGGTCATGCGTGACAGGATTACAATGTAGTCACGGACGGTTTCATAAGAAAGATAATTCGCTCCTTCGGCAGAGTAAAGAAGAAAAAGGCTCTGCCGGATGGATGCATATTCCATGGCAATCCATTCGAGATGTAACAACATATCGTCAATCGTATCCTCCGGCATAAGCAGGTCGGAGAATATTTCGTTTGCCACATAATTGCGAAACAGGATATCGTAGGTATGTAATTGTCGTTGAAAGGCAGCGAGTATTACATCGTCTGGCACAGTGAATTGTTCTGCGAGCGTAATCAGTGGATTCAAGTACGGCGCGTACAAGCTTTCCTCGATATAATTTACAGATAAATCCTGTAACAGCTCATTGCATTCCATCCATGTGTCCGCAGCCGGAAGTTCTACGTCGTGGATAGCTGCACGAAGCTCTGCAAGCGAAGCAGGTGAGAAATATTCAGTTACCTTTGCTATGGTAATCGGTGCGTTTTTTGCCAGTTCAGACAGAATATAAAAGCTTTCTAATAAAGCTTCTTCGATAGAAATATTCGTATCCTGAATCAGATCCATGATCGAAGCGCGGATCAAAAAGAGTGCGTCCGGATCAGACACCTGTGGGAAATCCAGTAGCGTATCTCTCCACAGATCAATCACTGCCGGACAGCATGGCATGAGCATCCCTTCCTTGTGGTCGTGGAAGGTATGATATTCCCGCGGGAAGGTTGTACACGTTTCTGAGAGCACAGAATCTCCGTAGGTAGAGACTAAGCGGCACAGCTTTGCCTCGTCTAGGAAAGGACAGCGATGCATCGCGTCTAATCCGATTACGCGCTGCCCGTCTTTCTTCGTTGTGTAGGCACTTAAATTCTTACGGCATTCCGGTACGGTATCCGGCGGAAGCAGCTTCTTCCAGCGGCGGTTCGTGTCTGCATCGACCGCGATTTTCCATTCTTTACAACAGGTGATCGGACATTTGTCCGCAATACAGGTAAATTTGTTATAATAATCCGGCGTTAACATGTGTGATTTTAATTCTCCGTTTCTGTATTTAAAGCCAATATCGGCTGACTGTCTAACATAGCGAAATCATTATAAATGAAAAATGGATATAGGACAATATGCGGTTGACAATTCCGGAAAGCAGCCATATATTATAATCGATTTTGTATGTGTCTTATATGCATTTTCGTGGAAATTTGGTGGTATGCATGATTCTATATGTGTAAAATTGTGCTAAAATAGAAGACACGTATAGAGAATGGAGGAAATAGCATGAACGAGAATATGAAAAAAAGAAATGAGGTTCTGGCACAGACCGTTATCAAAGGATTGGAATCCCGGAACATGACCGGTTACTATGCAGCAGATAAGGGAGAAGCTTTGAAGCTGGCACTGGAGATAATCGGCGAGGGCAGCTCCGTTGCGATGGGTGGTTGTCAGAGCGCACACGAGATTGGTCTGGTGGATGCCTTGCAGGCAGGAAATTATAATTACATAGATCGTTCGCAGATGACGCCGCGTGAGGGACTTCTGGCAGCATATGATGCAGATGTATTCTTGTCGAGCGCCAATGCGATGACGAACGATGGCATCATCGTAAATATCGATGGAAATTCCAACCGCGTATCCTGTATCGCACAAGGCCCGAAGCGGGTGTTATTCATCGTGGGAATGAATAAGGTCTGTTCCGATCTTGATGCGGCGATGAAGCGTGCCAGAAATGTGGCAGCTCCGGCGAACGCCCAGCGGTTTGATGTGAAGACACCGTGCAAGGTCACAGGCAAATGTTCCGATTGTAAATCTCTGGATACACTCTGTTGCCAGTTCCTGATTACAAGGTTCTCGCGTCATGAGGGAAGAATCCATGTGATTCTAGTGAACGATACACTTGGATATTAATGCATTTGCCGGAAATTTATGAGAGGAAATTATTATGCAGAAAAATACGTTAGAAGGGAAAGCCAAAACAAAAAACGGGATTAAACGGTTATGTTTTTGTGCCGTGTGTATTTTGCTTGAAGTTATATTTATAGTCTCCATGATAACAAGACTGAACGAATATGCAGAGATTGTAAATCTTCTGACACGTTTGCTTGGAACAATCCTTGTATTGGCATTATATGCGTCAGATCAGACCTCATCCATGAAGATGCCGTGGATTATTCTGATACTGATATTCCCAATCATGGGTGTTGCGTTATATCTGCTGATTGGTTTAAATGGTGGCACACGGAAGATGCGCAAACGGTATGAGAAAATCGACAGCCGCCTTTTCCCATTGATTCCGGCTAACAGAGATAATCTGGAAAGATTACGTTTGCAACTCCCCAAAGCCGGAAGTATCTCCACGTATATACAGAGAAATTCAAGCTATCCGGTGTACCGGAATACAGATATCACATATTATGATGAAGCAATCAAGGGGCTTCGAGCACAGCTTGCAGATCTGGCGAAGGCAGAACATTTTATCTTTATGGAATATCATGCAATCGAGGATGCGGAAGCGTGGCATATGGTACAGGAAGTATTGGAAGACCGCGTAAAGGCGGGAGTGGAAGTCCGCGTATTCTATGATGATATGGGGTCAATTGGATTTATCAATACAGATTTTATTAAAAAGATGGAAAAAGTCGGTATCCGGTGCAGAGTGTTTAATCCATTTACCCCGGGATTAAATATGTTTTTAAATAACCGGGATCATCGTAAGATTACGGTGATTGACGGTAAGGTAGGATTTACCGGAGGGTATAACCTTGCAAATGAGTATTTTAATATGACCCAGCCATATGGCAGGTGGAAGGATACAGGCATTCGTCTGGAAGGAGATGCGGTAAAATCCCTGACCGTGACGTTTCTGGAAATGTGGAACGCCGTGAGTGACAAAGATGTGGATGATGTGGATGTTGAGAAATATCTTACTCCGTCCGGCTACCGGGCAAGACAGGCTGGTTTCGTGCAGCCGTATGCAGATATTCCAACCGATGATGAACAGGTTGGAGAGGAAGTTTATATCAGTATCATAAATAAAGCAGAGAAATACTGCTGGTTTATCACACCTTATCTCATTATCACGGATGAGATGACACATGCATTATGTCTGGCAGCAAAGAGGGGCGTGGATGTACGGATTGTCACGCCGGGAATTCCGGATAAGAAGCTGATTTACAACGTTACGCGTTCGTTTTATCACGGATTGGTTAAGCATGGAGTGCGGATCTATGAGTGGACACCGGGATTTTGCCATGCGAAAATGTGCGTGGCAGATGATTGTATGGCAACCTGTGGAACAATCAATCTGGATTACAGGAGCCTGTATCATCATTTTGAGAACGGCTGTTTCATAGTTGACAATCCTGCTGTATTATCTATCCGGCATGATCTGGAGAAAACGATGCAGGAGAGCAGGGAAGTGACAGAAAAATATTGTTCCGGACGCAGCGCTTATCTGCGTCTGGGACAATTATTCATGCGGTTATTTGCAGGACTGTTGTAGAAGTATTTTACAGGAATTTATCCAGTTCTGTTTCCACCTGTTTTTTCTTTTTAACCTTCGGATGGTCGATGATCGTGCCTCTGGCAACCACCATATCTACGTTGCGGAGCGCACGCAGATCATCTAAAGGATTCTTCGCAGTGACAATCAGATCGGCTGCTTTCCCCTTTTCAATTGATCCCGTGATATCGCTGATTCCGGCAAGCTCGGCGCTTCGCGCGGTTGCCGTATAGAGTGCAAATGCATTCGAGACACCCACGTATTTGTGGAAGTAATAAAGCTCACGCCAGAAATCGTACTGCGTGATCCATGGGCAGCCGACATCGTCGCCAAGTACAACCGGAATATCGTTTGCCAGTGCCTTCTTGGAGCAATCCACGATTCCTTCGAATACGACATTGCCATTAAATTGCTCGACTTCGGTCGCATTTGTGATAGAGCGGTCAAAGAGCGCATATGGCAGAGCCGGTGAGATCGTCGTGCAGAGAAAAGCACCCCGTTCCTTGAATAATTCGATCATCTCATCATCCATCTTCGCACCGTGCTCGATCGAGTCGACACCATTTTCCAGAGCCACGCGGACACCCTCCGGAGATTCCACATGGGCGGAAACGATATAGCCGTCGGCATGTGCTTTGTCGCAGACGGCACGCACCATATCCGGCGACATCTTCAGCTCGCCCGGGACACCCTTTTCTTTGGCGTCTAACACACCGCCGGTAATCATGAGCTTCACTAAGTCAACCTTTTCCTTCTTTGACTGTTCGAGATGTGCAAGTGCTTCCGGGATGGAGGCAGCGGCGATTGCAACCGAACCTGCCATGTGTCCACCCGGAACCGAGATGCCCTCGTTGGCAGCGAGGATACGCGGACCAACCTTTGTTCCGGCAGCGATCTCATCTCGCAGGCGGGTGTCGAAGCTTCCAAGTCCGCCGACTGTCCGGATTGTCGTGACACCACTTAGCAGTTCATCCTTTGCAAAGCCGGAAACCATCTTGTAAGCGACGGCACGTGTCAGGGAAGAACGCATTATCTTCTTTACGAGCTTTTCATTGTCACGCTGTTTTTTCTGCGGCTTTCCATTTCCGGCAAGATGCACATGCATGTTGATGAGTCCGGGCATGATATAACGTCCCTGTAAATCTATGGTTTTGTAGCCGGAAAGATCGGCTGTATCCGGTACGATATCGGTGATCGTGCCATCCTGTACGAGGATGCAAAGCCCAGTCTGCACCTGCATGTCTTTGGTTCCATCCAGTATCTTTCCATTTGTAAATGCGTAATTCATAAGCGGCCCTCCGTTCTTAATTCTATGTCCACTATACAATAGTTGGAGATAATCTGGCAATATTCGGGATCGCAGGAATGTCATGTTATTATCAAATATATTCTTGCAGGTTCATAATTTTTTGATAGAATAAAAAATAATAAATGGTTTTTCATGAGAAAAGGGCGGGAAAGTGTGGAAAGGAGTCAAAATGAGCTTAATTAGAGGGATTCATCATGTATGTCTGAAATGTGCCAACGAAGAGGAATATAAGGAAGTGGTACATTTTTACCACGAGATTTTAGAATTAGAGATTGCCAGAACATGGAGCGAAGGCACTATGTTCCGGTTTGGTAATGCAGTATTGGAAGTGTTCGCAAATGGCGGAGGAAAAGCGGAGACAGGAATTATCCGGCATTTTGCCCTTGCAACCGAGGATGTAGATGCCTGCGTGGAAAAGCTGAAGGCAGCAGGGTATAAGGTGTTTGTGGAACCAAAGGATATTGTGATTCCATCTAATCCGGAATATAAGGCAAGAATTGCGTTTGGCAGAGGACCGCTTGGAGAAGAAATCGAGTTTTTTCAGGAGCGTTAGTGGGTAAATAATGCAAATATGTAGAGAAAAATTGGAGGAATGATAATGGTATTTGAAACAGCGCGGTTACTATTAAGGGAATATACTATGGCAGATATTGACGAACTGTTTGAAATTCTGTCCGATGCAGAAACCAGCAGCATTATCCTAAACCTTATGACGAAGAGATGACAAAGCACTGGATTGAATGGAATATTCAGAATTATCAAAAATATGGCTTTGGTATATGGGCTGTAATCTTAAAGGAAACCGGCAAATTTATTGGCGATTGTGGGCTGACAATTCAAAATATTGATGGCGAAATGCTCCCTGAAATTGGATATCACATTCATAAGAGATATTGGAGAAAAGGGTTTGGGAGTGAAGCTGCAAGAGCGGTTAGAGACTGGGCATTTGAAAATACGGAATATAATTGTCTGTACTCCTATATGAAATATACAAATGTTGGATCATATTCTACCGCAATTGCAAATGGAATGAAGAAGGTAAAGGAATATCCCGATGCAAAGAATGAGATTTCATATGCGTATGCTATAACACGAGAAGAATGGAGTCAACTTAACCGATAACTGGATTATCACACCGCAGACTCGTAATATGCAAAACGACAATAAGGATATGTGATAGCAATTGTATAATATTAGTAGCAAAATAGCAATTATCGGTTTATGTAATAAATGCTTAAGATTTAGTAGCAGACTGTGCAATAGCAGTGTTAAAAGCACTGGAAAATTGTATCAGCAAAGAAAAGTTTATAGAAAAAATGAAACAGTTCGGATGGAGTGTAAATTGGACAGAAAAACGGAAGCATATCACATTTCAGAATCAGGATGGGAAGAAAGTGCGTGACAGTAATCTGTCAAAAACATTCCATCTGGATATCAGCAAGGAGGGGTTAGAGAAGAAGCAGTTGGAAGAAGAAAGAGAACGACTGCAGAAACGTGTACAGGAACTGGAAGAACTGATAAATGGTGAGAAAGAAATCCTGATGAAAAAGAATGTTGCAGTGGAGCAAATGTTGAAGTATTTAGGCTATAAGAAGCTGACACGAAAGATGCTGGAAGAATATGTGCAGGGAATATATGTGTATGATGATGGGAGAGTGGAAAGAGTGAAAATTTAGAAATTTAATTGTTTGAAAACACATTGAGAAAGCAGGTGAAGCATGGTAAAATAAAACAAACTATGCGTAGAGAAAGGTGGTGAGAACTATGGATATAAGATGTCAACAGTTCACGAAAGAGTATATAGCTAATGAAATGCTGGATTTGTTAGGATATCGGAAATCAGTATATGGAAAAAAAATACTAGAAAACTCATGTGGCGAAGGAAATATATTGTGTCTTGTTGTAGAACGGTATATTCAAAATGCGTATGAGGAAGGTTATTCAAGAGAAGCCATAGTTCTCGGTCTAGAATCTGATATATATGGTGCAGAAATTGTAAAAACAACATATGATAAATGTATAGAAAATTTAGACAATATTGCTAAAAAGTATGACTTAGGAAAAGTAAGATGGAATATTTTTTATGGAGATGTACTTGCACGACCATTTAATATTAAATTTGAATATGTCATAGGAAACCCGCCCTATATATCATATAGGAATCTTGAAAAAGAAGTACGCGATTTTATAAAAAAAGAATATATAACCTGCAAAAATGGAAAGCCTGATTATTGCTATGCTTTTATCGAAAATGCTATTCAATATTTGGATTCAAATGGGAAAATGGTGTATTTGGTTCCTAATAGTATATATAAGAATGTATATGCACAGAATTTGAGAAAATTAATTAAAAAATATCTTGTAGAGATAAAAGATTATCCTAATCAGAAATTATTTGATAATGCAATGACATCTTCTACGATAATGTTTCTTAGGAAAGGCGAATATGCCGAAGTGGTAGATTATAATAATGTCCCTAAAAAAGAACAAATAACTATTGCAAAGAAAAAATTATATGGAAAATGGATTTTTGAAAGCTCGCAAGAAAATCATTCCAAAATTCGTTTTGGAGATTTATTTCAAGCTTCTATGGCAATAGCAACACAGAGAAATAAAGTTTTTGTTGTTAATGAGGCTGAAAAAAAACATTGGAAATTGGAAAGAGGGGCAATGCGATTGGCACTTAGCCCAAGAAATCAGAAATATGGAAATAAAGAATATATTATTTTTCCATATATGATACGAAAAGATAAGGTTGTTAATTATTCGGAAGAATTATTCAAAAGAAAATATCCAAATGCATATGCATATTTGTTGAAAAATAAAAAAGAATTAGAAAAAAGGGATGCAGATAAATCAGCACAGTGGTTTGAATATGGAAGAAGTCAGGCATTACAAAATATGAACAAGAAAAAATTGCTGATTTCAACAGTTGTCACTAATGAAGTAAACACATATGAAACTGGAACAAAGTCAATCCCATATGCAGGAATATATGTGATTTCGGAAAAAGGGTATGATTTAAAAATTGCAAAGAAAATACTGGAGAGTGAAGAGTTTTTGAAATATGTGCATGGAATTGGTACCCCAGCAAGTGGAAAATCACTGCGAATTACAGCAAAAGATATAAATGAGTTTACTTTTTTTTGTGATGATTTGAACAGGATATAAAGTAGGTGAAGATATGGAAAAAGAAATAAGCATAAAGGTTAATGCTAGACATGTAGGGCAACTTGGACGTGAATTAGTTACGGATTATGTTACTGCTCTTACTGAATTAGTAAAAAATTCATATGATGCAGACGGTGAGGGAGTTGAAGTTGCATTCACAAATATGCTTTCGGGAGAGGGGAAAATAATAATTGCTGATACAGGCTGTGGGTTTTCGAGTGATGACATCGAAACGAAATGGGCAGTTATAGGAACGAGTAGTAAGGTGAAAAATCCTTATTCGAAGAAGTACAAACGTAGATGTGTGGGCAGAAAAGGGATAGGAAGATATTCTGTTGAAAGATTGGCTGAATATTGTACGTTGTATTCTTTTACGAAAGATAACAGACCTGTTAAGTATTATATGAATTGGAATAAATACGAAGGAATTGACTTTAACGAGTTGAAACAAAGAGTTGAAATTTTGGAAAATAGTCCAGATTTTGAAAGTGCGAAGTATATAAAACGAGCTGTAGAATATTTGCTTGTCAGTGAACGAATTGATATTGATTCTAAAAACATAATCCGGGAGAAAATATTAAAAAATAATAAGCTGGATTTTTCGATATTTTATAGTAAAGAAACACTTGGAAATATACAGCAATTTTTATATCCTATATATGAAAAATATAATGGTATAGAAGAGAGAGTTGAAGATATAAAAAATGTTGTTGAAGAGTTGGAAGGGGAAGAAAAAGAATTATATTATAATAAATTACGAACTTTATATAAAAAAATTGGAAAAAATAAAGAACAATATTATACAGGTACTTTTTTGATATTAGATTCTTTAAGAGATAATTGGAAAAAGGAAGATATTGAGAAAGTAATAAAAGAATTTAGACTTTTAGTGTCACCTTTTGAAGAAAAAAACAATTTTTCTATATATATAACAGCACCAGAATATGATTTATATGAGGTAAAACTTGAGAATAATATACTAAGACAAAGATATGCAAAGGTAGAGGCGAAAATAAAAACTCAATCTATAGATAATGGAGAGAGAAAAACAGTTTTTTGTGCAAGATATGCTGATCGAGAAGGCACAATTAAAGATTTTTCGGAAGAACTTAAAAAAGTGTATATATGCGGTGATTTACAAATAACGATTTATTATTTCTTGAGAGATGCGTCTTTAAAATTTGATGGATTGAAAGCCTCAGAAGCAAAGGCTGTATTAGATACATTTTGTGGAGTGAAAATATATAGAGATGGTTTTAGAGTACGCCCATATGGGGAAGAGGGAAATGATTGGCTTTTATTGGATAAAATTAAGATAAGTGATCCGCATGGTTACAGGGTTGGAAATAACCAGGTAATTGGTGTTGTGAATATAAACTCGGACGCTAATCCATTGCTTATTGATTCAACAAATAGAGAGGCAATCATAGAAAACGAAGCATTTGCACAATTAAAACAAGTTGTGAACAAATGTATTAATATTATTGAAAATCATAGATATACTCAATATTTAGAAGAGCGAAAACAAACAAAGATTGCAGAAGAGGAGGAAAAACGAAAACAAGAACGTGGAGAATTGACAAAAACAATATCTCAAACGAAAGAAAAGTTTTCAAAAGCATTAAAAAATGGAAATATTGATAAGGCCGAAAAAGCTGTATCAGAGATTTTAGAAACAGTATCTCGCGATCAAAAAAAAGAGCAGAAGCATTTTGAAAATACAAAAAAAGAATATGAAAAAAAGTTGAGAGACAGTAACAATGAATTGCAGTTGTATAAAAATTTGGCAGCATTAGGCATATTAGCAGGAAGTTTTGGGCATGAGACAGATGATGCAATAGCAAGAATCTTATTAAATATCGTATATCCACGAGAACGCCTTATTATGGAATTCCCTGACGATAATGATATAAAAGCATCATTTAACGATTTGGATAATGATATACAAAGAATATCTTGTTATAGTGATTTGCTAATGGCATTTTTGAAGAAAAATAAGAGGAGTGAAGTAAAAAAACTGTCGTTTAAAAATGTTATTGAAACAATAGTTAAATATTATAAAATATTGGTCGATGAGTATAATATAAGTATTGATATTAGCAATTTACAGGAGTTTTCTTGTGAAATTTTTATGAAACAAATAGATTTAGAATCAATAATAGTGAATATGTTAACCAATTCATTTGAAGCTTTAAAAGGTACCGGCGGAAAACGAGTTATAAAAATATCGACTATAGATTTTGGCGAAGAGTATCAAATTGTATTTGAAGATTCTGGCCCAGGAGTACCAGATAATTTGAAAGAATGGATTTTTATACCGCTTAATACAACGAAAGAGGAAGATGGTGTAGGATTGGGATTAACAATAGTAAAGGATATTGTGGAAAGTTATAATGGAAAAATTGAGGTTGGAAAGAGTAATGCAATAGGAGGAGCCCAATTTACAGTTATATTTCCAGTAGATGAGGTGAAAGATGAATAAATATTTAGGCGTATTTATTGATGATGATCAAAAAAATTTTGAATCGATTAAAAGGTTATTTTTATTAAAAAATATACAATTGCTGCCATATGAAAATTTACCACAAGATATTAATGAGATTTATCAAAAAGTGATTGATCAGAATGTAGATTTTGTAATTATAGATTATGATTTAGGAAAGCAAGCTGTTAAATATACAGGAATAGATGTTTTAAAGAATATACGTGAACAGGATGCAGAAATTTATATAATATATTTAACAAATAAAGATTTTGTTGAAGATCATATAGGAGAATTTGATCAGACTGTTAAAAAGAAAGAGCTTGCAAAAGAAATAGATAATGTAGTTAGGAGACTTACACGGGCATTATCTAGGGATTTATCTTTAAAAAATGAAAGGGAAATTGAAAATAACTATAAATTACAAAAGGAATATTTAGATGAACGAATCGAAGCACTAAAAGAATATTTGAGGAAATGAGCAAAAAATGGCAGAATTCTTAAGGAAAAAAAGATTCTTGAAATACAATGATTCAAGATGTAAAAAATTTTTAAGTAAAGATTTTAATAGAAAATGTGCATATTGTAAAATAAGAGAAGGCGATTTAGCAGGACCAGAAAGTTTCGAAAAAGATCATTTTTTTCCAATAGCAAAGGGCGGAAAAGATGATTATGAAAATTTGTATTATTCATGTGTTAGTTGTAATGGCAAAGCTGGAAAGTCAGATACATGGTCTCAGACTCTATTAGATCCTTGTAAAGATGGCATATGGAATGTTCATATTAAATTGTCAGAGAATTGTCAAATTGAAGCATTGACAATGCAAGGAAAAGAGTACATAAGAACATTTAAGTTGAATCGAAAATCGTATGTAGTAAGACGCCGTACTATAGAAACACAACAAACAGAATTACGTGAAAAATTGAAAGAGTACGAGGAGATAGTAGCTAAGCTATTAGAAACAGAAAACTTTAAATCCGATGGGGAATTTTTAGAAAAGGACATTGACGAATGGAAGCATATTCTGGATGAAGGTGCAAATTACCGTATGACCAAGAATGCTTTTGACAATGAAATTGATGAATTAATTGTCAGAAAGTTAAAAAAAGTGGGAGAAGTAAAAGAAGTAGACGAGGATTATGACCTACTTTATGAATTAGAATATAATGGAGAGACATTCTTGTGTCATGTAGCAATGATTGATATTAAAATTGAAGGAGGAGATAAAATAAAAAAATATATATCTGTAGACAAAATCAGAGCATGGGAAAGTGTAGGAGTAGCTGATAAAGTACTTCTTATATTTTTTAATCAACAGGATCAGGATGTTTATTATTATAAGGTGAGAGATATCTTACAATTTGGTGAAATCAAAAATGTAACAAAATGTGGTTATGATCTAGATGCGATGCATGTCATTGAAAAACTAAATTAAAAATAGGGTTTTCTGGCAATAACGTATCATTTTCCCACTTACCTTGTGACAATAATATAACATCCTCCCCACCTATTTTGTGACAATTATATAACGTCCTCTATACAGAAATATGCGGTTTTAAGCCATTTTCGTGGCAAAAAAGCCGCATATTTTTTGTAGCAATGACTTGACATCCTCGGGGAGTCTGGGCAGGTATATCCTGATATTAGTAACCTTATTCAAATCAGTAAGTTGTTCAATGTTACAGTCGATTATTTAGTGAAAGACCAAGAATGTACTGTTGGCTGTTTCGATCATAGTGGAACAGACGTCGACCGACTTATTGAATTTCGCTTAGAAGCAAATGTTAATACATATGCTTCTTATATGAATGAGACAGATTCAACGCGATTGGATTCTCATGATTTTTCATATAGCAATGGTTCTTATACATATCATGATACATACATTGGTGGGGAACAGTTTGCTGGTGAGGAAGCTATATGGTATGAAGGTAAATCACAGTATGCAATGAATTACATAGGACGCGTTTTGAATCAGAATTTCAGTGGTGATTTTTTAAAGGAAGCTCTTCGCAAAGCCGATAATAAAATGCCATTTAGAGGACCAGAGTATTATCAATCGGGACAATATACCTATAAGTGTAATGTAGTCGGAGATTTTTCCTGGTTTCAAGGTTATGAAGAAATTTACTGTGAGAATGTTAAGGTATATGAATGCTATTTTCACGGTGGAATAATGAAGTGATTCCAGAAACTAACGTTAAAAGAAATAAAATACATATATGAATATAAGAAAAATGCTTGACCGCATAGTTTAATTATGTTAGCCTACGATCAAAGCATAAGTTTCATATAGTAGCTGCAAGACAGTTGCTTTCTACGAATAGTCAAATTATTGATTCTTGAACATTCATGCTTTTAAATTCAATTCATTTAATTTAAGATGCAGGGGTATTCAAGGAAGGTAGTTTAAGTCTATGTTTGCAGATGGATTTCTCCTGCGAAAGCCAAAGGAGGACGAAATATGGCAAACAGAGAGTACAAAAGTGATGTGTTTAGTATGTTGTTGGAGGACAGGGCGAGAGCGTTGGATGTTTACAATGCGATGGCGGGGACGGCATACACCAATCCGGAGATTATCGAGATTCATACGCTGGAAAGTGGTGTATCGCTTACGGTGCACAACGATGCATCGTTTGTGGTAAGCATGGATTCGGTTCTGAATATCTACGAACATCAGTCAACGTACAACCCGAACATGTCACTTCGGGAACTGATTTATTTTGTGACGATCATCAAGAAACTGATAGAAAACAGATATTTACTTAGTCACAAGCTGGTGAAGATACCGACACCGAAGTTCGCAGTGTTCTACAATGGCGACAAAAACAGACCGGAGCGTGAAGTGTTGAAATTGTCCGATGCATATGAAAACCAGTCGGATGAGCCGCAGTTAGAGCTGATGTGTACCGTGTACAACATCAATCCGGGAAATAATGAGGATTTGAAGAAGCGGAGTCAGACGCTGCGGGAGTATATGATATTTGTCGGATATGTAAATGAGAATCTTGCAAAGGCAGAAAAGGGTGGGAAGGATTATGAGACTGCAATCAGAGATGCGGTGAATCGTTGCATTGCAGAGGATATCCTGAAGAAATTTTTGCTGGAACGCGGAGAGGATGTGCAGAAAATTATGATGTTTGATCTGACATACGAAAAGCAGATGGAGAATGCGAAGCGGGAATGGTATAACGATGGCGTGGAAGAAGGATATTCCACTGGAATTAAAGAAGGATATTCTTCGGGAATTTCCAAGGGAGATGTTGGTCGTCTTGTGAATTCAATTATCAAAAAACTTCAGAAGAATAAGTCGCTTGAACAGATTGCAGATGAGCTTGAAGAATCTGTTGAAACTATCCAGCCGATCTATGATATTGTGAAGAAGCATGCTCCGGAATACGATGCGGACACAATTACTACGGAAGTGCTGGAGGCACGGGAAAATGAAAAAGTATAATTGTTAGTAAATAAAGGCAGGATAGCTGATAGAAAGTCAACTGTCCTGCTTTACATATATAACAGGCATTTTGTTGTTTGAAACTCAATTAGGGGCATAAAAGTGAGACATTTTATAGATTTTATAAAAAGTAAAAAACAAAAGAAACCGGAGTTATTCAGCATTTCATGTGAATATGATGGTTATGATTTAGTCTTTGAGGAAGGGACTATAGATGCAAAACTTTACGAATCATTCAATGAGATAATTACGGACAGGCGATATGATATAAATACTCTGCCGGAGTATCATGTGCTGCTTGACCGTAAAGATGAGGAACATTTCAATACTTTCTATGACTGTTGGATAAGAGAATTGGAGAAAAATGGTTTTGCTTTTTTATTGGACAATACCATCGGAATAGATAGCTTTGTAAAAGGAATTAATAGAATTTTGTTGAGTATTGGTTCAGGAAAACAATTGAATGCGGAGAGGGTAAATTCTGAATATCGACGTGAAGTTATAAATTATTCTTTGTCGGGAAAAGAGATTACATCTGAAATAAACTACGATATACTGGAAGCCAATATCGTTGCCAAAGAACTTCGGGAAATTGGATATGAATTGATTTGCCTGTTTAATGGCTTCGATAATAACATAAAGACAATTATCAGGATAGATAGAATAACTGAGCTGAAAGAGATTGAGGCGAAGATAAAGCATGGGGTAGATTAGCTGCCAAGGATTACGAGAAAATTATAAGTAAAATCAAGGGGAGGATACCATGAAAATAGAGTATAGAAGACTGACAGAGAAAGAACTGAATACGTTTATTGATATGCGGATAAAGCAACTGAGAGAAGAAGGTGCTAAGGAGGATATTGATTTGGTACCTGCATTAAAGCAGTATTATATACGCCATATGGGAGATGGAACATTCGTGTCTTGGCTTGCTTTTGACGGAGATAGGATTATTGGAACGAGTGGGATGTCTTTTGCAGAGAAACCGCCATATTTTGGCTGCCCAAGTGGAAAGATAGGATTGCTATCCAGCATGTTTACTGATCCGGACTACAGAAGAAAAGGTATCGCAAAAGAACTTTTAACACGTGTTGTTCATGATGCGAAAGAATATGGCTGTGGAACAGTACAGATCACGGCGTCAGATATGGGCGTTAAGTTATATTCGAACTTTGGATTTGTTCCGAATAAAAATTTTATGCAATATAAACTTTCGTGATTCTAAACATTGTCAGTGAAAGTACAGAAAAACATATGGGTGTTAGGTGAAACCGCTCATTAGGAAAGGATTATCATGGATAAAACGATAAATGATTTTATTAATCTTTGGGTCGGAAAACGACTTGAAGGGCTTAACTGCATATGTGAAATGCTGGATTTCTGTTTCAGCGATAATCTCGTATTGCATGGACTGGGATTGACTAGAATTTTTCTTAATGATGATTTGATAATAACAACGATGGATTACAATTCTTGGGATCAAGAAGAGAGCAAACATAATGATGAATGTTTCAATACAGATAAGTTTCGGAATCAGATAATTGGCGGAAAAGTCACAAACATATCCATTAGTAAATCCAATGATTTGTTCGTTGAAATGGATAACGGTGTGAGAATAGAATGCTATATTTCCAATGCTTACCCGCATTATGAAGAGGAATGTGAACAATGGCTTTTATTTGAACATACAGAGGATCATTCAGGAAGAAGATTGACTGCATATAATAAAAGGCTGGAGAGTAACATTGGAAATAGCAGAGGGGACAAAGATGTGGTGGTATGAAGATGTATCAAGAGCTGATTTTGAAGCGGTTAAAGATATGATAGAGCAAATTATGCTTCAATTAGGTGCTTCAAAATACGAAATCCGTTTAACTTATGAGGTTAAAACAACAAGCTGTTCAGATGATTTTGAAGAAATGCATCGTTCTGAGCGATCAGTATTTACATATAAAGGATTATTTTTCAGAGTGGATGAAGTCCTTTTTAGTAAAAAGCCCTTTATTGTAATAGAATGTGGGGATTTGGATGAGCTAATGAACAATATTATGGATGATGCAGAGCCTTTTCCATATGATTTATCCTATGAAGAATTGTGTGACGAGGTGAAGTATTCTTTGGGAATCGAACCATATCCGCAAGAGTAAAAGTTTATAATTTCTAAGAGGTGAAGTGTGACTTGCAGTTTGGTACACGGTTGATCAGATAGGAAAAACACAATAAATATAGCTAAGGTAAAACAAAAATCAGCATTTGGAGGAATGAGAAATGAAATCGACAATGCGAAAAGTAATTGGTATTATGCCACTTTATGATGATGAAAAAGAAAGCTACTGGATGCTGCCCGGATATATGAAAATGCTGGAGGCGGAAAATGCGATTCCTATGATGCTCCCTCTTACAGCAAATGAGAAGGAACTTGATTATTTTCTCGAAATATGTGGTGGATTTTTGCTGACTGGTGGACATGATGTGTCCCCGTCTGTGTATCATGAAAAAAAGAAATCGTGGTGTGGTTCCTGTTGCGAACTACGGGATGAAATGGAACAAATAGGAGTAAACAGTTATCACCATCAAGCAATCAGAGAACTGGCACTCGATTTTCAGGCGATGGCATTTTCGGAAGATGGTTTGATTGAAAGTATCTATATGCCATCGAATAAGTTTATAGTGGGTGTATAGTAAGGGTGAATTACAGATGAAACCATATCATTTAATTTTGGATTTTACACACGTATACGATGATGAAATCTGTGCAGACCGAGAACAATTTTCGTGGATTGACTGCTCGGATATTGAAGGCAGCGACCTGTATTGTTCTCCACAGGCAGAGCGGGAGATCCGCAGGAAAATAGAGCCGTATGGACTACATGGAATCCATTTTGTGGATTCTGGCAATTATCATTATGTTACAAAGATATTTACGGATCAAATTCATAGGCCATTTTCTTTGATTGTTTTCGATCATCATACAGATATGCAGCAACCGTTAATGGAAGGAATGATGAGCTGTGGCGATTGGGCGGGAATGGTTCTTGATCAGAATCCGGCATTGCAACAATTTATTTTGATCGGGCCGGCGGAAGACGATATAAAACAAATTCGTACAAAGCATCTGGATAAACTCATAACTTTTTCCGCAGAGGAAATCCGTAAAGGAGAAGGTGTGGAACGGTTAAAACGGATTCACGGCGGTGTACCGTTGTACATTTCAATCGACAAGGATGTGCTTTCTGAACAATACAGTGAAACAAATTGGAATCAGGGCGAACTGACGCTGGGGATGCTTGAACATATGCTTCAATATTTTCTGGAGCGGGCACCCGTATATGGTATAGATATCTGCGGGGAATGCTCTACGGCGATTGCCCTGCCGGAATATTTTCAGGCAGAGGGTGTAAATGGTAAGACAAACGTAGAGCTGTTTCGATTTTTGCGTAGTTATTGTTGCAGTTGAGCTGGATACAAATGAGCGAAATACAAGAGCAAGAAATTTGTACCAGAGGTTAGAGTATGAAGAGATAGGAACCGATAAATGAAGCAAACCACACAGAAAACAGCATATTTCCATCTCCCCGGGCTATTTGAATTCTATGAGTTATACGAATTATTTCTGCCGTTGTTCCGTGAGCACCGGGAATATTTTTATGATTGGTGTGAGATTGGCTCCATCTATGGGGCACCGGCGGATTGTATCTGGGGTGGCGGACGGATCGGAGATGGCGAACACAGTGCACAGGAAGTGCTGCATCTGATGCAGGAATATGGTATTTCCGCGAGATTGACATTCAGTAATTCGTTGCTGCAGGAAGAACACTTATCTGACAAGAAATGTAACACACTTTGCACGTTATTTGAAAAAGGTGGAACAGTGCAAAATGGAGTGATTGTGCATTCGGATTTGCTATTGGAGTATCTGAAGAGGCGATATCCGGATTTGTATCTTGTCTCATCAACCACGAAGGTTCTGACGGAGTTTGAACAGCTCCGGGATGAGTTAAAACGGGACGACTTTCGTTATGTAGTGCCGGATTTCCGGTTGAATAAACGTTTTGAAGATATGCATACGTTGACAGATGAACAAAAGGCGAAGGTTGAGTTTTTGTGCAATGAATGTTGCTGGTTTGGGTGCAAAGACAGGAAAGCATGTTATGAGGATGTGAGCCGGAAAGCACTTGGCATAAAAGCACCGGATCATAGATGCACAGCACCAGAGTCAGAACAGGGATACCGCTTCGCAAAGGCAATGTCGAATCCGGGATTTATTGGAGTCGATGCCATAAAAGATATCTATCTGCCGATGGGATTTTCCAATTTCAAGATTGAAGGACGTGGACTGGGAAGTGCGTTGGTGTTGGAATTTCTGCTCTATTACATGACGAAGCCAGAGTATCAGATTCATGTGAGAGAAGCGATTTATCTGGATAATATGTTGAATCTGTTCTGAGAAAGGAATAAAAAGAGCCATGATTTCTTGCGAGAATAGCGGACATAGGGTTATAGACGATTTTGCTGAGGTCAGCAAAATCGTAGAAGCAGGAGCAACGCATAAACCAACAAAAGATTATGAATTATCCAGATATGCGTGCTATTTGATTGTGCAAAATATGAAAGGAAACCTATATCTATGAATCATATCGACATCTTAGACAACGAAATAGCAATCAATGGGAATGTACTCACATTTCCGATGTCCTACGAGGTAGTCAAGTCCATACTTGGAGATGCGCGGATCGAGAAGAATGAGCAGAATCGGAGTTGTTACATATATGATGAGCTGGGAATTTATTTTGAAGAGGGAAATGTTGTGTGGTTGAAAAAGCAGCGGGCATACAAGGACGCGGAGCATCGGATTACGAGCGTATATTTGCATGTAGCGAACGAACTTCCTAATGCGGATATCAGGCCAGCACAGCATTATGTCGGAAATGTAACCTTCTTCGGAAAGCAGAAAGAGCATGATATTTTGAATCGATTCATGGGATGCTATCAGGAGTGTATTCGTACGGCGGATGGGGAGCTCGAACTGGCACATGTTGGTGCATATGTCGGAGGCAAGGATGACGAGCCAAACTATGCGGGCGACCGGTTTCTGAAATCCTTGGATATTGCATATAAACCAAGGAAACCGAAGACGACACAGAATTATGCAATACAGAATACCGATGAGGAGGCTCTTTCATTCGATACCTTTAATTTCAAATTGTCTGTGATTAATGAGCTAATGTATGAGCAGGAAATCTTAAAGCCATATTTTGATATTTATGAGTATATGGATTTTAAGAAAGCACATTGGAATCTGGAAACAGAGAAAAATGTCAGGGGTGCCTTGCAGTTTTTCAAGGATTTGCCGATACCGGTAGCGTATGCCGATAAGGTTACGGCGATATGCATGGACGGTGGAAATGAGATATATCAAAATATTGCACCATTATGGGATGGTGAGGATGAACGATTTGATATAGATAAGCTGACCGAGGCGGAATTGCGTCAGTTTCCGAATCTTAAATCTATGACGGTGATGACAACGAAACTGGAGAAGCTACAGAAAATCTGCGAGAAATGTGGGATAGAAGTTTCTGCATTATAAGGAGAAGCAAATATGAAATTAAGAAATATACTCATTGTCGTGAAAGACATAGCGCGTGCAAGGAAATATTATCACGACTTATTTGGACTGGATATGCTATTAGACAACGATGGAAATATGATTCTGACAGAAGGACTTGTCCTGCAGCAGGAAGCGTGTTGGACAGAGTCTTTGAACAAAGAGGTTTTGCCAAGGAATAATCATAGCGAGCTTTACTTCGAGGAGACGGATATTGAGGCATTTGCTGAGAAACTGGAACAGCTATATCCAGAGACGGAATATGTCAGCAAATTAATGACGCATAGCTGGGGACAGAAAGTAATACGGTTCTATGATCTGGACGGGAATCTGATTGAGGTTGGGACACCGACATACTTCAATAGAAGTTAGCAGGAAATGAAGGGAGATAAAGAAGGATGACATCAAATAATTATTCGATAATTTTCAGCAGCGTAACCGGTAATACAAAGAAACTGGCAGACACAATCCATGAAACGCTGCCTCAGGATATGTGTGATTATTTTGGCGGGAATGAATTACAGGTACCGGAATCCGATTTGTTGTATATCGGTTTTTGGACGGACAAAGGAAACGCAGACAATAAGACATTAGAATTGTTATCGAAATTAAAAAATAAGAAGATTTTTTTGTTTGGAACAGCTGGCTTCGGTGGAAGTGACACATATTTTAACAAAATTCTTGAGCAGGTCAGACAATCTATTGATTCCAGCAATGAAGTTATCGGAGCGTATATGTGTCAGGGAAAGATGCCGCAGTCTGTGCACGACCGTTATATCAAAATGAAAGAGAATCCGGAACATCCGGCGAATCTTGATATGCTGATTGAGAATTTTGATCGCGCTTTATCCCACCCGGATGCGGATGATCTGGAAAGATTAAAAAAGACATTATGAACAGACCGGGAAAGTTCAGGAGGGAACTATAATGTCAAAAGATGAATATTTAATCACAGATGCGCCTCTGAAAGCGTTGACCGTATTTGCAATGCCTATGATTCTCGGCAGCTTCTTCCAGCAGGTATATAATATGGCTGATTCCATAATCGTTGGTCAGTTTGTTGGTTCCTCCGCGCTTGCGGCTGTTGGAGCCTGTGCAGCACTTACCAATGTTTTTATTTGTGTGGCATTGGGCGCCGGTGTAGGTGCCGGTGTGCTTGTAAGCCGTTATTTTGGTGCCAGAAATTATGGAAAAATGAAAACAATAGTATCAACTTCATTGATCAGTTTTCTAAGCTTGAGCATACTTCTGAGTGTCCTTGGATTTTGCTTTTCCGATTTGATGATGCGGTTATTACACACACCAGCGGATATACTGGATGATGCGGTGCTATATCTGCGGGTCTATTTTATGGGATTTCCGTTTCTTTTTATGTATAACATTCTATCAACCATGTTTACTTCCATCGGGGAGTCGAAGATTCCGTTGGTGCTTCTGATCGTTTCGTCGATATTGAATATTCTTATGGATCTCTGGATGGTGGCCGGTCTGGGGCTGGGCGTGTTCGGTGCAGCCCTTGCGACTCTTATTGCACAAGGAATTTCGGCAGTGCTGTCCTTCTTGATTTTTATTCATCGGATGCGGCAGTATCAGAGTCCTTTTCGCTGGTTTGAACGTCAGGAGCTGTATTCTATGCTTCGGATTGCCGTCCCATCGGTTCTCCAGCAGTCCACCGTGTCGATCGGTATGATGATTGTACAGGCAGTTGTGAATCCGTTCGGTACACAGGCACTTGCCGGTTATTCTGCGACGATGAGGGTAGAAAATGTGTTTTCCCTGATATTTGTATCTATTGGCAATGCGGTGTCCCCATACGTTTCCCAGAATCTTGGCGCGAAGAAACCACAGCGTATCAAGAAGGGCTATCATGCTGCATTGGTGTTAGATGTGAGTTTTGCAATCCTTGCGTTTGCCGTCATTGAAACACTGCATACGCAGATTTCCTCGTTGTTCCTGGGGAAAGACGGAACTGCTTTTGCATATCAGGTATCCGGGGATTATATGAGGTGGCTTGGGTATTTCTTTATCTTTATGGGTATCAAGATGGCGACAGATGGAGTCCTTCGGGGGCTCGGAATTATGCGGCCGTTTCTGATTGCCAATATGGTAAATCTTGCAATTCGTCTGGCGGTTGCTTTGATTTGTGCACCAAGGTTTGGAATCGCATTTGTCTGGCTTGCCGTACCGGCCGGCTGGCTTGCCAACTTTCTGATCTCTTATGTGGCGCTCAGAAAATCATGGCCGAAAATCCTGCGCTGAATAAACACAGTGCGTGTTCGCTCCTATGCATAAGGCGGAAAATGGCGTTTCTGGTTCCGACATTGCTTGGGTATATCGATAAGACAAAAATGCAAATCCCCGCTACACATTTGGAAGCGGTAAAGTTACCGGCGGAGGAGTGAAACCAAGTAATTATTTGGGGGAGAATTCAAAGCCGACAGATGTGATTATTCAGATCTTTCATACAGATAAAGGGAAGATGGTCGCTTTGAATTTCGCAAAGGATGGATATATGGTAACGATGATAGAGGGCAAAGAAACAACCTGTGTTTATGATGGGAATTGCCTGCCATCCTGGGAATAATAAAAGATCGGATGACAGTACGTAGAATAATTCGCCTGTATTACCTTTGCGTATGTTTGTTCCGATAGGCTTTGGGCGTACAACACATAATTTCTTTAAATTTGCGAATAAAATAACTGACATTTTCAAATCCGCAATCCAGTGCGATATCAAGCACTGGATTGTTTGTCGTTTCAAGCAGAATACATGCCTTTTGAATGCGGTAATTAAGCAGATACTGAATCGGAGAAACACCTGCAATATCCTTGAAAAAACGGCAGAGATACTGGCTGTTGCACGGGATGGTATCCGCCAGGTCCTGCAAGGTGACCGGCTGGTTATAATTATGTTCCATATAAGAGATGACAGACTTATAGTTCTGTATTTTCTTTTGGTTTGTCTGTGCGTGTGCCTTTTGGACAGATTGCATGAGACTGGCTGTATAAACGGATGATATAATGTCAAGTATCAGTAGTTTGCTTGTCATATACCAGCCGGCATCCATATGTAATGCAGTATCCATAAGTGCCTTGATCTTAGGCGAAAGGGCGGCATGGATGGATGAACCGCAATGGTAGATATTTGGCAACAGAGCCAGCTGGTTTATCAGCGGTCTGATACATTTTTCCTGCATTTCATCTTCGTAGGAAAAATCCAGAATACACGGGTCGAATAAGATTACGTTATGCTTGGTATCGGAGGAATTTCCCTTGATCTGATGCAGGTCACCGGGATTCAGGATACAGATATCTCCTTGTGATAAAGTAAAATTCTGCAGATTGATCTCGAATTCAAAGCTCCCCTTCTCGATATAGAGAATCTCCATATAGTGGTGCCAGTGACGCGCAACAAAGAAATATTCCGGATAGGGTGTACCGGCCCCTGTATCAAAATGTAATCTGGAAATAGGATGTTCTTTTGTACCGTAATGAATATTTTCTTTTAGAGAAATGTCCTGGTTCATATCGTAAAATCATTCCTTTTTTTGTAATTAGACTCGTGCCGGGCCTGTGCCTGCATAAGTTCATATGGCTAAAATATGCCATATTTTAAGAAAAGTCAATATTGTGTCATAAAATAACGAAGATAATGCAAGAATATTAACTTATTTGACAATATAATGATATTAGTAAAAACGCAGGACAAAACAATCGGAAGGAGAATGCGAAATGATAAAAAAATATACCTATGGAACCCCGTTTCCAACAGAATCAGTGACAGAGCAATTTGCAGCATCGGAAGGAATGCCGGAGTTTGGCACCATTCATTTGCAGGAAGGATTTTCTTTCACTTATAGGCTTCGGGATGAAGATATCGTATATGGACTTGGTGAAGCAAACCGCGGCATCAACAAACGCGGCTACCAGTATATCAGCAACAATTCAGATAATGCCCATCATCATGAGGATGTATACTCGCTGTATGCTTCGCATAATTTTATGATTGTGTCAGGGGAGCAGACGTTTGGACTTTACTTTGATTATCCGTCAACACTCACCTTTGATGTCGGTTACACAAGATCGGACGAGCTTCATATCTTCTGTGACAGGGCAGATCTTGATCTGTATGTTATCACAGGCGAAAATCCATACGATATTACAAAGCAGTTTCGGAAGATGATTGGCAGAAGCTATATTGCGCCGAAATTCGCGTTTGGCTTCGGGCAGAGCCGCTGGGGATATAAAACGCCGGAAGATTTTGTTACGGTGGCAGAAAAATACAGGGAAAATCATATTCCGATAGATATGGTTTATATGGATATTGACTATATGGATAACTATAAAGATTTTACGGTAAATGAGGAGTTCCGTGATTTCCCGCAGTACGTAGAGAACCTGAAGAAGGATCATATCCGGCTTGTTCCGATCATTGATGCAGGCGTAAAAATCGAAGAGGGATATGATGTATACGAGGAAGGAGTCGAGAAGAATTATTTCTGTAAGAGACAGGACGGAAGTGATTTCGTAGCCGCTGTCTGGCCCGGATATACACATTTTCCGGATGTATTAAATCCGGATGCCAGAAAATGGTTTGGAGAGAAATATAAGCGCCTGACGGATGCCGGCATAGAGGGATTTTGGAACGATATGAATGAACCGGCGATCTTTTTCACACCGGAGGGTGTAAAAGATGTAAAGGAAGCGATGAAAGCGTTCATCGACAAAGAGGAAACCGTGCAGGACGTATGGGCAATCGGGGCGCAGGTGACCGGACTTGCGAACAATGCGGAAGACTATGCAGCTATGTATCACAATGTAGATGGTAAGATGGTGCAGCATGATCAGGTGCACAATCTGTTTGGATATAACATGACGCGGGCGGCGGGGGAAGGACTCCGTGAGATTTCGCCGGATAAGCGTTGCCTGTTGTTCTCGCGTTCATCCTATATTGGAATGCATCGTTACGGTGGAATCTGGACCGGCGATAATAAATCCTGGTGGTCACATATTCTGCTGAATCTGAAGATGCTGCCATCCTTGAATATGTGTGGATTCTTATATACCGGTGCCGATCTGGGTGGCTTTGGCTGTAACACGACACGGGATCTGCTGCTCCGCTGGCTGGCACTCGGTGTATTTACACCGCTTATGCGGGATCATACCTGCGAGAACACAAGAGAACAGGAGTGTTATCAGTTTGAACACATTGAGGATTTCCGGCATATAATCGGTGTGCGGTATCGGTTGATTCCATACATTTACAGCGAATATATGAAGGCTGCACTGACCGATGACATGATGTTTAAGCCGCTTGCATTTGAGTACCCGGAAGATCGGATGGCTGTAAATGTGGAAGATCAGTTGATGCTCGGAAATGAAATCATGATCGCACCTGTGTATACGCAGAATGCAATCGGCAGATATGTGTACCTGCCGGAAGCGATGATGCTTGTCCGTTTTTGCCCGGACGGAAAAATCGAACAGACGGAAATGCCGAAGGGACATCATTTTGTCGAGGTTCCGTTGAACGAGGTTATCTTATTTATCCGTCAAGGCAAGTGCATTCCGCTTGTGGATGCTGCAGAGTGCGTGGATGAGATTGATATGGACAGCCTGCAACTGATTGGATATGCGAATAGCACCTATCAGTTATATGACGATGACGGTTATACGAGGGCATATGATCTGGAAAAGTCAACCGTCTGGTTGAAGAAGGAAGAAAATAAATAAATTTATAATACCACAGCTACTTGACAATACAAAGTAGCTGTGGTATTTTCTTATCATACTACTTGGCGATACAAAGTAGTGTGGTAGAAGAAATACGAAAACTGCCCCATAATGGAGGAGCTATCATGATAGATACACAATTAATGAAAGGAATTCTGGAAGGATGCGTGCTATCGGTGATTGCGGAACATGAGACATACGGCTATGAGATTCTGCAACGGCTGACGGAATCTGGATTCACTGAGCTTGGCGAAGGAACGATGTATCCGGTGCTTACGCGGCTGGAGAAGAACGGCTATATTAAGTGCCGCAAAGAGAAATCCCCGCTTGGACCGATCCGGAAATATTATTCGGTGACCGATGCGGGGGCGAAGCATTTGAAGGAATTCTGCGAGAGTTATAAGAGCATTACGGAAAGTGCAAAGAAAATTTTGAAGATGGAGGAGTGAGACGGATGAAGGCGGAGAACCTGACACTTGCTGAGTATGTTGCAAAGGGCGGCACGGCTGAGTAAATAAAATTTAGAAATACAGATTGACTGGATCATTGGACGAAAAGAGGAACGAACATGGCGGAGAATGAACCGAAGAAGATTGTAGTACGGGGTGCAAACGTACATAATTTGAAAAATATCAATGTGGATGTGCCATTACATCAGATCGTTGGGATTGCAGGTGTGTCCGGTTCGGGCAAATCATCACTTGCGCTTGGCGTGTTGTATGCTGAGGGTTCCAGACGATATCTGGAATCGTTGTCGACTTATACAAGGCGGCGGATGACCGGGGCGGCAAAGGCAAAGGTGGATGAAGTGTTATATGTACCGGCAGCACTGGCACTGCATCAGCGGCCGGGCATTCCGGGGATTCGCAGTACATTTGGAACCGGGACGGAGCTTTTGAACAGCCTGCGGTTGATGTATTCCCGGCTGGCATCCCATCGCTGCCCGAACGGACATTATGTGCCGCCCACATTAAAGGTGGCAGCAGAACAGGAGATTTTGTGTCCGGAGTGCGGGGCGAAGGTGCAGGCACCAAGTGCGGAGGAACTGGCATTTAATTCGCAGGGGGCGTGTCCGAACTGTGGCGGAACTGGCAGTGTCCGAACGGTGGATATTGATTCGCTTGTGCCGGATGATTCCATCAGCATTGACGATGGCGCCGTTGCACCTTGGAACAGTCTCATGTGGTCTTTGATGACAGATGTCTGCCGGGAGATGGGCGTGCGTACAGACGTTCCATTTCGTGAGCTGACGGAGCGGGAGAAAGACATTGTCTATCATGGACCGGCGGAGAAAAAGCATATTTTGTATAAGGCGAAAAAATCGAATCAGGCGGGTGAACTTGATTTTACATATTACAATGCCATTTATACAGTGGAAAATGCCTTGGCGAAGGTGAAGGATGAAAAGGGCATGAAGCGTGTTGAGAAATTCCTTAAGGAAGAGGTATGTCCGGCATGTGGTGGCAGCCGGCTTTCTGAAGCGGCGCGGGCACCACGGCTGCGCGGAATTGGATTGGATGAAGCCTGTAAGATGACGCTTGGGGAATTGGTCGACTGGGTAGCTGGTGTGCCGGATTCTTTGCCGGAGGAGATGCGGCCGATGGCAGAGGCAATCTGTGAGTCGTTCCAGACCGTAGCCAGACGGTTGATGGATTTGGGACTTTCTTATCTTTCACTTGATCGTGTAGCATCTACACTTTCGACGGGGGAACGGCAGCGGATGCAGCTTGCACGCGCCGTGCGGAATCGTACAACCGGTGTATTATATGTATTGGACGAGCCGTCGATCGGACTGCATCCATCGAATATTCAAGGCTTGAATGCTGTTATGCATGACCTTGTTGCAGACGGAAATTCGGTGCTTCTGGTCGACCACGATACACAGATCTTATCGGAATCGGATTGGATTATTGAGATGGGACCAGAGGCAGGTGCCGGTGGTGGTTATGTGATCGCACAGGGTGATATTCCGCAGATTATCGCAAATCCGGATTCGATGATAGGACCATTTCTGGCGCGGAAAGCGGATATGCGTGTGCGTGAGCAGGCGCGCGCGGAGGAAAAGATTGACTTTGGAACACTGCATCTGTCGACGGATGCGATTCACACGGTCAAACCATTGGAAGTGGATATCCCGAAGGGGCGTCTGACCGTAGTAACCGGAGTGTCTGGCTCTGGAAAAACAACGATGGTTTTAGAAAGCCTGATTCCAGGCTTGGAAGCATCCCTGCAGGGAGCCACGCTACCAGCACATGTAAAGCAGATTTCGGCAGAGGGAATCGCACATGTGAAGCTGATCGACGCATCGCCAATCGGAATCAATGTGCGGTCGACAGTCGCAACGTATGCGAATGTACACGATGAACTGCGGAAGATATATGCAAAGACACCAGATGCGAAGGAAGCGGGATATAAGGCAGGCGATTTCTCCTATAATACCGGAAAGCTGCGATGTCCGGTGTGTGATGGAACAGGACAGATTAGCCTCGATGTGCAATTCCTGCCAGACGTGGATGTACCATGTCCGGAATGCAACGGATCACGGTATGGGAAGGAAGCATGGCAGATCGGCTATGAGACGAAACAGGGAGCGAAGTATTCCCTGCCACAGTTGATGGATATGGATGTGAATACTGCGTTGGAAGCAGCGGCGGAGTGGAAGGTCGTGCGCCAGCGCCTGCAGGTATTGAAGAATCTGGGACTCGGTTACCTGACGCTGGGTGAGGAGACGCCGAGCCTGTCTGGTGGAGAGGCACAGCGGTTGAAGCTTGCCAGCGAGATGGGAAAAGGACAGGCGGATTCGGTCTTTGTATTCGATGAGCCAACGATTGGGCTGCATCCGCTGGATGTGCAGACATTGCTTGGCGTATTTCAGGCGCTTGTCGATCAGGGTGCAACCGTGCTTGTGATCGAGCATGATTTAGATGTGATCCGGAACGCCGACTATGTGATAGACATGGGACCGGGCGGTGGTGCCGCCGGTGGCCGTGTCGTTGCGGTTGGAACACCGAAGCAGATCGCAGCAAATAAAGACAGTATTACGGGAAAATATATTTAAAGTCATAAATTCTCCTTGACTCTGCACTTGGTGCATGCTGTATAAATCGCATATAGACCAACACTGTGGGAGGGAAGAACAAATGAAATTCATGTTATTGTTGGGATTGATCGGACATATTTTCTGTGGAGCATCGGACTGGCTGCTCACCTATGCACCGAATGGCAAGGTGAACCTGACGGACTTGAAGGATTATGAGAAGTCGAGTGTTTCGTTTCGGGGGATGCCGAGATGGGCATGTATCTTCAATCTGCTTCCGTTAGCTGTCGTCACATTGCCGACGAAGCTTCCTGCCAAGGCAAATGTAATCGGCGTAGGTATGTTCCTCGGACTCTTGTTTTTGATGTAAGATCTTGTTAAAATGATGTTCAGAATGTGCTAGAAAAACAGGATGGAACATATGATGTTACTAGATAAAGATATACGGGAACCGTTATTTGAGTTCCTCGAAGAGCGGTACGGCAAGGTGCGCATCTTAGAGGAGAAAACCGTCGGGCATTCGCGGGCGGATGTTGTGATGGTGATTCCCGAAAAGATTGTTGGAATCGAGATAAAAAGTGATGCGGATACATACACGCGGCTAGAGCGGCAGGTTGCAGACTATGATCTGTATTTCGATGCGAATATCGTGGTTGTCGGGAGCTCACATGCGAGTCACGTCGCGGAGCATGTGCCAGCACACTGGGGGATCGTGTCGGTAGAACAGCAAGAAGATCATGTGGATTTCTATATTGTGCGGGAGATGCAGGACAATCCGTATGCGCAGCTTCTTCGGACGATCCGTGTGCTGTGGCGCCCGGAGCTTGCCCGTATTCAGGAGAAATACGGACTGCCGATGTACAAGCAGAAAAGCAAGGATTTTGTCCGTACAATCATTGTAGACCGGTTACCGGTCGAGGTGGTTCATAAGGAAATCAGTGATGCGCTATTTGAGCGGGATTACACCGCGATGCTTGCGGAGATTCAGGAATTCCGTAAGGCACAGGCGGCGAAACGCGGCAAGACTGTGCGCAAAAAAAGAAAAAAGTATCGAAGAAAAAAGCGGGATGCCTAGTAAGGCAGTTCCCGCTTTCCTTGCATAAAGTCGATTACAAGCTGCTTGTCCGTCTCGTTTTCAATGACGGCAGGCTGGTAGTTGTTGGATTCCCCGGTGTAGACATAACATGGAATCAAAGTTACATCCGTGTTTGTTACGGAGAATGCACCGGTCGTGGCATCTTGTGTAACAGTCAAAGTCTGGTTATAGATTAACGTTCTGTTTTCCGGATAATTATTTCCACCGAAGATAAAATTCCCCAGTGAATATACGATGTTCACACCGTTGTAAGTCTCCATCGGCTGTAAGACATGTGGGTGGGAACCGATGACGAGGTCGGCACCGTGGTCGACTAAGTTATGGCAGGACGCCTGTTTCCAGTCCTCGTAGGCGTGTACCTTCTCTTCACCGCCGTGGAAATATACAACCTGATAATCACTGTTTGCATTTGCCTCTTCCAGATCCACTAACATTGCCTGTTCAGCTCCGGCGGAGTACATGCTTCCGAATACAAATGCAATCTTGAAACCATTGATTTCCTTGTAGACGATCTTTCCGTCCTTGCCCCAGTCAACACCTGCCACATCTAAGGCAGCACGCGTATCCATGTTGCCATCGGTGCCGAAATCATAAGTGTGGTTGTTGTCAATCGAGACAATATCGACGCCATTTTCCGGCAGGAGCTTGGCAGTTGCAGCGTGGGAGCGGAACCAGAATGCACGGAAGGTATATTCCGGCTTCTCCATGCTGACAGTCGTTCCGGATTGTTGTGCAAGTGCAACTGCAGAGTTATATTCCGCAACCGCATTATTGTATTGTTCGAGTGCGGCGGCTTCGCCCTTATCCGTTTTCGCCAGATTGTCATTGTCGGAGAAAACATTTTCACAATTCGCAATTGTGATATCATCATTTAAGAAATAATCCCGTACATTTTCGAAGAAATACGTGCTCGGCTGGCTGTTCGCCATGGCGTCGATGCTGCTGGTAGCGGTGTCGTTACCCGCGAGCATGATATCGCCGACGAAATTCATGCTGATGGTAAAGGATTGGGAAGCTGGTTTTTCATCTGCCCCGGCGTTGGTTACCGTTGCAACGCTGCCACTAACTGGCTGATAGGAATCCAGCCCGGAAAGGTCGATCGGCTGTGAGATTTCTGCCTCGGAGGTATCATCTGTATGGGACGAATCCTTCCGCAGATTGATCGCGACGAGACTGACCGTGCCGATGATCGTCAGAATAATAAAAAATATGATAATCTTTCGCATAGTAAATCCTCATATCTTCTGTGAATGCGTTTGTTTCAAATCATAACAAACGCAAAAAGGAAACAAATAACAATATATAGAATACCACATTTTTCCGGTAAAGCAAATATATATAAATTCAAGATAGCGGCTAGTCAACTGGGATAAATGGTGGTAAACTATGCCTAGTTTAAATATGATAAAAAGGAGACATAGGATGAATTATCCATTGACTTTGGAACAATATATTGCACAGATGCCGATGCAGGAAGCAGAGCTTGCACGTATGGGTGCGCAGATTGCGGAAGCGCTTTCCGTGATCCACCAGCAGGGACGTGTGCATGGGGATGTAAAGCCGGGGAATATCTTGGTTGTGTCACCCGGAAATTATCAGTTGATCGGGTATGAGAACGTGCGGCAATATCCGGAGGGGACAATCCCGACATTTGTTGCACCGGAGCTGACACAGGGTGGCGCTTACCATGCAGGGACGGATGTGTATGCACTCGGCATGCTGATGAAATCGCTGATTCCGAAACAGGGCATCAGTGGTGTGTTTGACGAGATTATCCAGAAAGCGTGTGAACCAGATCCGGCGAGACGTTATGCGACGGCATTGGAATTTGCAGAGGAATTACAGATGCTTGCGGATATTTTGCAGGAGCCAACGGTAGGAACCGGGCAGCAGATGTATGTACGGGAAACAGAGCAACCATCGATGCAGCCAATGTACGCGCAGAAACAGGAGCAATCATCGAAACAGCCAACTTGCGGGCAGCCATTGGTACAGCAGCCAAGGAGACAGTCACCGGCGCAGCAACCAACAGATCTGGTCAATCACCGAAGAAATGTACAGCAGGCGGATGCATATAATACACAGGAAGAGATGCATCTGCAACCGAAAAAAGAAAAAGTGACAAGGGAGACGCAGAAGGCGTCCTTGATGTTGCGGTTTTTACTGCCAATTCTGATTGTGCTGATCATAGGTGCGGCTGTTGCAATCTATGTTGTATTGATCCATCCAGTCAATCAGGAGGAAGAAACGACAACCGCGGCGCCAACAACCACGGAGGTAACGACCGAAGCAACGACGACAGAGGAGATGACTGAAGCAACCACAGAGGAAGCGGAATGTCCATATGAATATTCCCAGAAGATTACGGTAACCGCACATGCGGGAAGCACATCTGGAACGCTGACCGTTTATAACTGGGAACATGGCGACTGGGTTAACAAATATTCTGTTGCATGTGTGCTTGGCAGAAATGGAATCGGTTCTGACTACGGAGAAGGAAAAGGTGTCACACCGATGGGAACGTTTAAGCTTGGCTTTGTGATGGCAAATGTTGATCCGAAAAATAACATGAATTTTAAACTGGCAAGTGACTCAGCCGCAATCGTAGATGATGCAGAATCCGAACTGTATAACACACTTGTCGATACGAATACGGTAGGCGATGTGAGTGTTGATCATGTCGGAAGCAATATCGTAAACGGAAAATTAAATGCAATTATCTTTATCGAACATAATGGAGATGGCTTGTCTTCGGATGGCGTGACACCGGGAAAAGGCTCAGTCATTACGATCTGTGGAAATTATAGTAATGTCAGTGAGACAGCAGGCTGTATTGATATTTCAGCAGAAAATATGACAGAATTGTTGAAACTGTTGGATGGAAACATGAATCCACATATTGAGATTACATTGAATTAGGGGGTATCTATGAAGAATTTGCGGATGTTGTTCTGTATGTTGATGGGGCTTTTGATCGGTTCAGTTCTGGGAATTGTAATCGCAAATCTCACACACAATCAGCAGAAAAAGAAACACGCACAGATGGCAGCCACGGAGGTGACTGCGACTGCAGATGCAACGGCAGGGGATGTGGCAACGCCGATGGAGGAGCAGATGCATACAGCCCAAGATGCGACTGGGACAGATGCGGCGGTTCCTGATGAGGCACAGCCGGAAGCTTTGACAGAGATTTTGAATCGGAGTCTGGTCAGCTATGCACAACTGGCGGAGGTTTCCTGCAGACAACTGGTTGTCGTAGATGCAGATCACGATAAAGCGACGATATCCATGTATATCTGTGATACGGACGGAAAATGGACGGATACCGGACTGACAACCGAGGGCTATGTCGGGGCAAATGGTGTGAGCCGGGAGTCTTATGAGGGAAGCCGGATGACACCTGCCGGGGTATTTCCAATCGGCGAAGCATTTTATATAGAAGAGAAACCGAAAACGGGTCTTTCAACATTTCAAATTACAGAAAATACATATTGGGTTGACGATGAGGACAGTGAATTATATAATCAACGCATAGAACTTGATGGAGAAAAGACCTGGCAGAGTGCAGAACGTATGATTGAATACACGGATGCTTACAAATATGGATTTGTCGTGGAGTACAATCAGAATCCGGTGGAGCCGGGGCGTGGTTCGGCGATTTTCTTCCATGTGGGGCAGCAGCCGACACTGGGATGCATTGCAACAACGGAGGATATGGTGCTTGCATATCTGGCAGAATTATCGAAAGATATGCACCCGTATATCGTAATTCAATAGAAAATTTAACATCAGGTTAAATGGATGATAAAAATAAAAAACGGAGGATAGAGTTATGGCAATGAATATTGTATGTTTAGATTTAGAGGGCGTATTGGTACCAGAGATCTGGATCGCATTTGCGGAGGCAAGTGGAATTCCGGAACTGAAAAAGACAACAAGAGATGAACCAGATTATGATAAGCTGATGACATGGAGACTTGGCATCCTGAAGGAGCATGGACTTGGTTTGAAAGAGATTCAGGAGACAATCGCGAAGATTGATCCGATTCCGGGTGCAAAGGAATTCTTAGATGAGTTGCGCAGTTTGACACAGGTAATCATTATCAGTGATACCTTTGCACAGTTTGCAACACCACTGATGAAGAAGCTTGGTTGGCCGACGATTTTCTGTAACTCTCTGGAGGTTGCAGAAAGTGGAGAAATCACAGGCTTCAAGATGCGTTGTGAGCAGTCAAAGCTGACAACGGTTAAGGCATTACAGTCGATCGGATTTGAGACCATCGCCAGTGGAGATAGTTATAACGACCTTGGTATGATCAAGGCTAGCAAGGCAGGCTTCCTGTTTAAGAGTACAGAACAGATCAAGAAGGATAATCCGGAGCTTGCAGCATATGAGACTTACGATGAGCTGCTTGCTGCAATCAAAGAGCATCTGGATTAATCGGATAAAAATCGTTCTCTTATAACGAGGAATGAATAGAAATCGCTGTGAGCAACGCCTGTATTTGCTTATGGCGATTTCTTTATGTGCAAAAACTGCCATGCACAGATGTATGTACAAGATTTGAGAGATATAATTAGGAGGAATCTGGAAGATGTCAGAAGAGAAAAAAGAAATGAAAAAATCATCCAGCCCGGCGAAAGATCTGACCGTAGGATCGCCGATGAAACTGATTCTCGGATTTGCATTTCCGATGTTTCTGGGACTGTTGTTCCAGCAGTTTTACAGTCTGGTTGATACGATGATCGTAGGAAAATATCTGGGCGTGGATCCATTTGCAGGCGTTGGCTCGACAGGCAGTCTGAATTTTATTGTCATTGGATTTTGTATGGGACTTTGCAGTGGATTCTCGGTTCCGATCTCACAGAGCTTTGGTGCCAAGGATTTTCCGCTGCTGCGGAAGATGGTGACAAATTCTGTGTGGCTGTGTACATTTTTCAGCGTTGTAATTACAACTCTGATGCTTTTGTTCTGCCGCCCGGTTTTAACATGGATGAACACCCCGGAGAATATATTTGAATACGCATATATTTACATATTTATAATCTTTGCGGGAATTCCGTGTACGATTCTGTACAATATGACGGCAGCTATCCTGCGTGCGCTGGGAGACAGCAAATCGCCGATTATCTTCCTTGCGATTTCGTCTGCCATCAATATCGGTCTGGATCTGCTGCTCATCATAGTGTTCAGGATGGGCGTCGATGGTGCGGCGCTTGCAACCGTTGTTTCCCAGGGCGTATCAGGTGTGATCAGCATTATATATATTAAGAAAAAATTCGATATTCTTGCGATGGAGAAGGGAGACTGGAAGCTGGAGAGACATCTGGCAGGAAAATTGACGGGTGTTGGAATTCCGATGGGACTGCAGTATTCCATCACGGGAATCGGTTCGGTAATTCTGCAGACAGCGGTAAATGGACTAGGTTCCATCTATGTTGCATCTATGACAGCCGGCTCGAAGATCAATATATTTCTTGCGTGTCCGTTTGATGCGCTTGGTCAGACGATGGCACCGTATGCCGGACAGAACATCGGAGCAAGGAAGCTGGATCGTGTAGGGAAAGGTCTGCGTGCCGCATGTATCATTGGATTTATCGTGTCTGGACTGATGGTAATCGTAGTGAAGTTGTTCGGAGACCAGCTTACAATGCTGTTCTTAGATGAGAAGGATCCGGTTATCATGCAGAATTCAACACAGTTTTTGATCATTGTATCGGCATTTTACTGTCTGCTTACCTTGGTCAATACGGTTCGCTTTACAATTCAAGGTATGGGATTTTCATCACTCGCCATTATCGCAGGTGTGATGGAAATGATCGCGCGCGGTATCGCGGGTATGCTGCTCGTGCCGGCGTTTGGCTATCTCGGAGCCTGCTATTCCAGCCCGCTCGCATGGCTGCTTGCGGATGCATTCCTGATTCCGGCGTTCTTCCTGTGTAAACGCAAGGTCGCGCGGCAGCTGGAAGTCGGGAAAGCATAGTCAGGACTTGAATCTGGAAATTAAAATAAGAAAGCACGGTTTGATGTGAATCAAATCGTGCTTTTTATGTAATATATCGTTATCTGAACAATATTTTCATGCGGTCATTTATGCCTGACTCATGTGATTGATGTAATGATTCTTTAACGCCTGAAATGTTTCATCGCTCAAGTCATGTTCGATTCGGCAGGCATCCTCGTAAGCAGTCTCTTCGTTCACACCAAGAGACATAAAAAGATGGGCAAGCGTTTCATGCCGCTCGTAGATCTTGGATGCGATCTTCATGCCTTCCTCTGTGAGTGATAAAAATCCTTTGTCATCGACATTTATATATCCGTTTACACGGAGGTTCTTCAGATACACGCTGACACTCGGCTTGGATAATCCAAGATGGTGTACGACATCAATCGAACGAACGTGCTCGTGTGATTTGCCGAGAAATAAAATTGCCTCCAGGTAATCTTCGGCTGATTCCTGTATTTTCATAAACCAATCCCCTTTACATAATAAGTGCTGTTAACGTCGCTATGTCTGAATACTAACACAAATTTTACAGGTTTGCAAACGCTTTGCAAAAATGCTTTATAAATAAGAAATACAAATATAAAAATCCGATGTATTTTTTATTGACAAAATAGTTAGTTTGGGCTAATATTGTGTCGACAGAAAGTTAGTTGTTCTAAACTAACCTGAAATAAAGTATGAATACTACAGAAAAGGAGTGATTTTTATGCCACTGTCAATGGTAGAAGAAGGAGAACCAAAAACCATCGTGAAAGTGGGGGGAAAAGAGGAAGTTCGTAAATTCCTTGAGAACCTCGGCTTTGTGGACGGTACAGTTGTAACCGTTGTATCTTCGCTGGGCGGAAACATGATTTTGAAGGTGAAAGATTCAAGAGTGGCTCTTGGTCGTGACATGGCAAGTAAAATCCAGGTAGCCTAGAAGAACGTATTCGTAAGAGAGGAAGTGAAACAATGAAGACATTGAATCAGGTAAAAGTAGGGGAGACCGTAAAGGTAACAAAGATCGCAGGCGAAGGCCCTATCAAGAGAAGAATCATGGATATGGGTATCACAAAGGGCGTTGAGATCTACGTGCGTAAGGTGGCTCCACTTGGAGATCCGGTTGAAATTACAGTTCGTAATTATGAGCTGTCTGTTCGTAAGGCAGATGCTGCAATTATCGAAGTAGAGTAATTCTCACATAATCGTAAATATGGTATACAGGTTGGACGTGATTGTAATTCTAAAACAGACCGTTGAAGCACGCTGGTACTTAATGAACGACAACTAGTTGGAGTGAATTTAGTACCACTGCGTGCTGAACCGAGCGAGAGCGGGTCTGTGAAGAATTACAATCATGGACAACTGTATTATATTTACGATTGCGTGAAATGTAAGAAAGATAAGGAGAGAAATCATGGCAATTACAATTGCACTCGCAGGTAACCCGAACTGCGGTAAAACGACATTGTTTAACGCCTTGACCGGCGCAAACCAGTATGTTGGTAACTGGCCAGGTGTTACGGTAGAAAAAAAGGAAGGTAAGTTAAAGGGACATAAAGATGTTGCCATCATGGACTTACCTGGTATTTATTCTCTTTCTCCATATACATTGGAGGAAGTTGTAGCAAGAAATTATCTGATCGGTGAGCATCCAGACGCAATCATCAATATCATTGATGGTACGAACCTGGAGCGTAACCTGTATCTGTCTACACAGATCATCGAGCTTGGCATCCCGGTTGTTATGGCTGTCAACATGATGGATGTAGTCAGAAAGAGCGGCGACAAGATTGATATCAAGGCACTTTCCAATGCACTTGGCTGTGAAGTCGTTGAGATCTCCGCTTTGAAGGGCGAAGGAATTAAGGAAGCTGCTGACAAGGCAGTTGCAGCTGCAAAGGCAAAGAAAGCCGTTGCACGTGTACATAAGTTTGACGATGCAGTGGAAGCTGCTATTGATGCAGTGGAAGCAAAGCTGGATGATTCAGTAGCAGAAGCGCAGAAGCGTTTCTTCGCAATCAAGGTTCTTGAGAAAGATAGCAAGATTGGCGATCAGCTGAAGAATATCCCAGATGTATCTGCAGAGATCAAGACACTGGAAGATAAGTTTGACGATGATACAGAGTCTATCGTGACAAGTGAGCGTTATGCGTACATTTCTTCTATCATTGGAAAATGTTTGAAGAAGGCAAAGTCAGGAAAGAAGCTTTCTGTATCTGATAAGATTGACAAGATTGTAACAAACCGTATTTTGGCACTTCCTATTTTTGCAATTGTCATGTTCTTAGTATATTACATTGCAATGCAGACCGTCGGTGCTGCTGCAACAGACTGGACAAATGATAACCTGTTTGGTGATGGTTTCCATTTGTTTGGTATGGAGAAGAATGACGATGGCGTTGCTTACAGCGACGATGCAGATGCTTACGCAGAGGCAATGCAGATCATCAATGGATTCATCTCTTACGGTGAAGAAAATGGTGTAGAAGTTGGCGATATTGCAGATGCTATGGATGCAGAGTCAGATGAGTTTGATCCAGCAAACGCTGCAAAGGCTGCTGACGAACTGCTGACAGTATTTGATGCCAATACAACAGCAACTTATCTTGTAGAAGATGAGGAGACACTGGCAACTGACGAGACAGAGTCTACATATGCAGATCTGCAGAGCGCAGTTGATACATACAAGTCTTATGGCTGTGAAGAGCCAGATCCTGCAGATTATGGCGTATTTATTCCTTCTATCCCTGATCTTGTATCAAGCGGATTGGAGAAAGCAAATTGTGCAGATTGGTTACAGGGATTGATCGTTGATGGTATTATCGCTGGTGTTGGTGCGGTACTTGGTTTCGTACCTCAGATGTTGGTACTGTTCATTCTCCTTGCAATCCTTGAGTACTGTGGATACCTTGCCCGTGTTGCATTCATCATGGACCGTATCTTCCGTAAGTTTGGTTTGTCTGGTAAGTCCTTCATCCCAATGCTCGTAGGTATGGGATGTGGTGTTCCAGGTATCATGGCTTCTCGTACAATTGAGAACGAGAAAGACCGTCGTATGACAATTATGACAACAACCTTTATCCCTTGTGGTGCAAAGGTTCCATTTATCGCAATGATCGCTGGTGCTATCTTCAATGGTTCCGCAATCATTTCAACCGGTGCTTACTTCATCGGTGTTATTACAATCATCTGTTCAGGTATCATCCTGAAGAAGACAAAGATGTTTGCTGGTGATACATCTCCATTCGTTATGGAGCTTCCGGCTTACCACTGGCCAAAGGTTGGCGCTGTTCTCCGCAGCATGTGGGAGCGTGGCTGGTCCTTCATCAAGAAGGCCGGTACAATCATCCTTCTTTCTACCATCGTTGTATGGTTTACAACATACTTCGGATGGGTTGACGGAAGCTTCGGAATGCTTTCAGAGGATCAGATGGATTACAGTATCCTCGCTAAGATCGGTAACGCAATCTGCTGGATCTTCAAGCCACAGGGCTGGGGCAACTGGCAGGCAACGGTTGCAAGTGTAACCGGTCTTGTAGCAAAGGAGAATATCGTTGGTACGATGGGTATTCTGTACGGTGGCGGAGACGCAACTGTTTACCAGACACTGGCAAGCAAGTTTACAGAGCCAAGTGGTTTGTCATTCCTGTTGTTCAACCTTCTCTGTGCGCCATGTTTCGCAGCAATGGGTGCGATTAAGCGAGAGATGAACAGTGCAAAGTGGTTCTGGTTCGCAATCGGATATCAGTGTGGTCTTGCTTATCTTGTATCACTCGTTGTATATCAGATTGGTGTGCTCATTACAGCAGGTACATTTGGTGTAGGAACGGTTGTAGCGTTCTTGATCATCGCCTTCTTCCTGTATATGCTGTTCAGACCAAACAAGAATGCACAGTTTGCAAAGATTAAGACAAACTAATTCATAGTTTTTAAAAAAGATTGTATAGCACCGGAGCATATCCGGTGCTATATTAAGTATGTGGGAATTGTGTTTGTAAACCATGGAAAAGATGAGATAGAAGGTGCATATATTTCCATCTGATATCCATAATATAGGGATGTATTGTAGCTAAGAAGTTCTAGGTGTTCAATGTAAGTATTGTGAGTGGACGCCAACGCCGCCAATTCGCCGTCCATGGCTCAGTGGCGGCTTGTTTGAACATCGTGTTCAAACATGGCTGGGTAAATGAGTTGAACACCAAGAACTTCTAAGCCACAAACATATTCTATATCATGGATATTAGATGGAAACATATGAACCATCTACACCATTGGTTTATATGGTTTGCAAATACAATAAATATTACCTTGTAAGGAGGTCGTGGAAATGAATTTAGGTACATTTTTAATATTACTGGTTGTAATAGCGGTGGTTGGTTTGGTCATCCGGGGGATGGTGAAGGATAAGCGTGCCGGCAAGTCAAGCTGTGGCGGGGATTGCAGTCACTGTGGAAGTGTCTGTCATGCACCGAAAAAAACACAGAAATAGAGCAAACAAGCGGAGTAATCCGCAAGGAATATCGTCCAGTTAAGAATAATTATCAACAAGTAAAAATATGAAAAAAGTGGTTGACTTTTTAGTTAGTTTACGCTAACATACAACATGTAGTTAGCAATAACTAACTACAACGAAACATAAATTCGCGTACATGGAATTTATAATCGACTCCTTTCTCTAACAGCCCCGCGCTACTCCACATAGCGCGGGGTAAATTTTTGCGTGATAATCGCCCAAGCACATGCATCGCTGCAAGCTTGCTTGCAAGCGAATGCATGTATTTGGGGGATAACAGACACTGAGTCGGAGCGAAGCGGAGACGAAGTGCCTGTTATGTGCAGGCGAAAGCCTGCAGGATTATCCGGAGCAACAAGCCAAGCACATGCATCGCTGCAAGCTTGCTTGCAAGCAGGTTGGGGGAAAAATGGCGGAACAAGAAAAAAGCCCCAATCGGAAGATAAAATAAAGCGGGATGCAAGTTTTGGTTGCCTAGAATGGGAAGGTAGAATATAATTGTTGCAGTGTGATAGAAACAAAAGATATGCACAAGTAGAAAGGGGATGTACAAGTGCAGTTAAGAAGAGATAATGAAACGGATCAGGAGAGAAAATCAGGCCCATATTATGGCATGCCGTCGCAGAAATATGAGAATCAGAATCCATATACAAACCAGAATCCTTATGCATATGAAGATCCGTATGTGGTTCATACAGTGCCACCGGTTCAGCCCGTGCGTGCAAAGCAGACGATTCCGATTGTTACAATCCTGATTATTGTGGCGAATGTGATTGCGGCGATTATGTGTATTGGTATCGAAAACACATTCCAGCTTGCAGGAATTAACTATGAGTACATCACGATAAACCACGAATATCGTCGTTTGATCTCTTATATGTTCATACATGCGGATTTTGAGCATTTGATAGGAAATATGGTGGCGCTCTTTCTGTTTGGTAAACTGGTAGAACAAAGGCTTGGTTCCCTGCGGATGGCAATCATCTATTTTGGTTCCGGCGTTGGAGCAGGATTCCTCTCGATGGAGATTGCACACAAGCTGCATCCGGAGAGTCCACGGTTTGCCGCGGGCGCGTCCGGGGCTGTCTTCGGAATTATATGTGCAGCAGTGTTCCTCCAGATTATGGGACGGAAGAATGCCGAGCGGAAGGATATGATTATCGCTATTGCACTCGTGATTGGATATGCGATTTATTCTGCAGGCGGGAATGTGGATATCTATGGACATATCGGCGGCGCGATTGTTGGCGGTATTTTGGCGTTTGCGTTAAATGTAAAGAAATGGCAGGGCTTCATAGAGAATCAGTTCTGCAAGATCTTGGCGATTATAGCGACCGTGGTGCTCTGCGTGGTCGGAGTCGGAGAAGCACATATTGGCAAGGATCAGTCCTCTCTGATGGATAAGCGGGTAATGTATATCCGGGAACAGCCGGTGGCAGATTATGAGATGAAGAGCTATGGAACGAAAACCTATGGCGAAGCTTTGGATGATTACTGTACGAATACAAAATGGGAATCCTTTACCGCAGAAAGTGGAGAACAGGTCGTACAATTCAATGGAAACGCGTATTATAAGGGAAGCGAGAAGGAAGTGATCATCCAGTTTTTGATCACGGGTGACTGCGAATCGTATGAGCTGTCGTATTTTGCATTCGACGACACTGCGTGCAACTGGCAGCAGGTAGACGCATTTTACAAGACAATATGTAAGTGATTTTATAATTGTGCAACATAGTAGATGTATATGATTGTGCAGATATTACCAATTCTAAAACAGACCGTTGAAGCACGTTGGTACTTAATGAACGGCAAACTTGTTTGGCGTGAATTTAGTACCATTACGTGATGAACCGAGCGAGAGCGTGTCTGTGTAGAATTGGTAATATCTGTACAATACACATACAATTATCAGTTGCACAATTGATAATAAATAATCCGGAGGATAAGACAAAATGAGTGAAATTAAGAAGATAGCGGTACTGACAAGTGGTGGTGATGCACCGGGAATGAATTCGGCGGTTCGTGCGGTCGTGTTCAGCGCGAACAATCTCGGTATCGAAGTCGTTGGTGTCCTGCGCGGCTACGAAGGGTTGATAGACTGGGAGACGGTTCCGCTTGGATTAGACGATGTGCGAAACATCAACAATCAGGGAGGGACGATTCTCTTCACAAGCAGGAGCGAGCGCTTTTTAGATCAGAAATACAGACACATTGCGGCTGAAAACCTGCGTGCACATGACGTGGATGCGGTTGTCGCAATCGGTGGGGACGGTACGCTGCGCGGCGCAATCAAGTTCAAGGATGAAGGTGTGAATATTGTCTGTATTCCGGGAACGATCGACCGGGATGTGGCATGTTCCGAATACACATTGGGATTTGACACAGCAGCAAATACCGCCATGGAAGCAATCGATAAGATCCGCGATTCATCGGTATCCCATGGTCGCTGCAGCGTCGTAGAGGTTATGGGCAGAAAGCGTGGTTATATCGCGCTCTGGGCAGGCATGGCGACATCCGCAGATGCTATCGTATTACCGGAGAAATGGGACGGAAACTTCGATTACATTATAAATGCACTGCGTAAACGGCACACCGATGGCAGAAACAGCTATCTGGTTGTCGTGGCAGAAGGTGTAACGGATGCAGGCAAGCTGGCAGATCTGATTCAGAAGGAGACAGGAATTGAGTCGCGTGTATCTGTGCTTGGATATATCCAGCGAGGAGGACAGCCAACGGCGAAGGATCGTATGTATGGTTCGCTGATGGGCGCGTATGCAATTGAGATATTGCGACAGGGCAGAGGTAACCGGATCGTTGCGATCAAAAACGATATTCTGGTTGACTATGATATTGCGGAGGCAATCGGCCTGCATAACAACAATCTGGATTCCTTCCAGTACCAGCTCAGTCTGATGCTGGCAGAGTAATGGAGGTATTGGTTGTATTATGAATTCTGCGGAATTCAGTCGGGGTACACCCTTTTTGTAGTTTGAAGATACGGAGGAACGATGAGATAGAGTGGAATCCACAGCTCATTGCGACCTCCGTTATATTTTTTTCAGGGTCAGAGAGCAACAGGCATGCATGATAAATGCGCTGTGCATTTACATAATGGTAGAAGGTATCGCCTGCAAATTGTTTGAAAAGCCGAAGAAAATGATACTTGGAAAATCCCGTCATGGATGCCGCTGTATCAACGCATAGATTTTCTGCGTAATGCTGATGGATGTATTCACATACAGATGAAAATGCTTCGGTATAATGTCTTTTCTTGTCAGGAGATATATCATGGAAGACTGCACTTTCGTCAGACAGTGTGCGCCCAACCAGCAAAAAAAGCTGAACAAGGAAATGAAACACCGCAGTCTCACGGAACCGGTTCTCGCCGAAATACTCTTCTGCACAGGAGGAAATCAGTTGGGCACATGTATCATGAATTTCAGGGAGTGTGTTCCCGTTGATCAGTGTAACTGGAGAGAGTGCTGCCTGAATTGTTGAAAAACAGTCAGATTTAATATAATGGAAGAAATCTGCCAGAAAAATATAACGTTGACCATGACAGGCTGGAATGGAATGAACAGTTCCAGGTGCAATGATCAGGATATCCCGCTCCTTCAGATAATAGTTTGTCCCATTGCAGATGATAGTATAATCGCCTTTGACAGGCATGATGATTTCTGTGGATGCATGCCAATGTGGCACATATGTTTCGTATTGCGTGTTGTTATATAACAACACAGATTCATAATCGTGAAATTTTATCTGTTCATAAGAACCATCCAGGTTAAGTGCCATGCTAATATTTTGTCTCCATTCTATAATCAAAAAATGCTTTTGGATGTTGATGATTTTATTAAATTATAACGAAATAGAAAAAAATATCAAGAAAATTATGAAAAACAGCAAAAATATTCGTAAAAAAATAGCAATAATTGATAACTAAATAGCAATGATTCGGTAGATAGTGAAAAAAGATTACGATAAGATATAGTCAGATCAGGGCATGAGGAAATAATATCTCACTTTGCATGAATAGAACGAGCAGGAGGACAAGATTATGAGAAAGAAACAAGTGTTTAATCCTTTTTTACCTTTGAATGAGTATATCCCGGATGGGGAACCACATGTGTTCGGAGACCGCGTGTATCTGTATGGTTCCCATGATCATGAGGGGGGATATACATTCTGTATGGATGACTATACTGTGTATTCGGCACCGGTAGATGATCTGACAGATTGGAGAAAAGAACGAGTGATATATGAGGCAGATCAGGATCCTGCTTACCCGGAGCTTTGTTATATGTATGCACCGGATGTTGTGCAGGGAAATGATGGAAAATATTACCTGTATTACGCGATGTCCGGCGATTATGGCGTGGGTGGTTATACATGTCCGATCAGCGTGGCTGTATGTGATACGCCAGCGGGAAAATATAAATTTTTAGGGCATGTGCGCAATAAAGATGGAAGTCCGATGATGCGGTATGTATGCTTTGACCCGGCGGTGCTGAATGATGATGGCGTGATAAGACTCTATTATGGTACACAGTATGATTACGAAGAACAGCCAGACTTCCCGGAAAATGATGCCTATGTGAAACAGGAGATGGAGATGTTTGGGCGTACAAGAGAAGAAATCCTGTCATACCCGGACAGCATTATGGGACCTGTGATGCTGGTGCTCGAGGACGATATGCTGACCGTGAAAGAAGAGCCGAAGCATATTATTCCGTATAAGGTGAAAGGAACATCATTCGAAGCACATCCGTTTTTTGAAGCTTCTTCCATGCGAAAAGTTGGAGATAAATATTATTTTGTCTATTCATCAAAGCAGAATCATGAACTTTGTTATGCTGTAAGTGACCAGCCGGATGGTGGATTTACGTTTGGAGGAACGATTGTCTCAAATGGCGATGTCGGGCTGGATGGCAGACCATTGGAAGAGAAACTTAATATGACCGGTACGACACATGGAAGCATTATTGAAATAAATGGTCAGTGGTATGCGTTCTATCACAGACTCACACACAAATCCGACTATAGCAGACAGGCGTGTGCAGAGAAGATAAAGATCGAAGCAGATGGAAGTATTCGGCAGGTGGAGGTTACAAGCTGTGGATTAAATGAGGGACCGCTTGTTGCGGAGGGGAGCTATCCAGCAGTGATTGCCTGCAATCTGACGAATGGAAGTATGCCGCATGGAAATAACAGCATATATAAAGAAGAATTCCCCAATATAACCAATAGTGGAGAAGAACGTTTCATTGGCGAGATTGATCATGGAACGTTGATAGGGTACAAGTATTTTGAATTTAAGAATGTAACCAGAATCGGAATTGTTGGACGAATTGAGACAGAAGAAAATAAGGCGCGATTCGATACACCAGCCCGGCTCGATGCACGGAGCAGACTGATTCATAAACCAGTAGATATGCCGGTGCCTGAAAATAATTTCTTCGAATTGCGTTTGGAACCAGAAGGACCAGCCTGCGGGAAAATCAACATAACAGATGCAGAAGATGAGCATGCATGGGAATGTTTCACCGGGGACGTCCAGATTCCAGATGGTATACATGCGTTGTATCTGGTTTACCACGGAAAAGATAAATTTCAGATGAAAGAACTGAAATTCTTATAGATTGCAATTGAACAGATAAAAAGAAAGCTATGTGTATATGTCTGCGCGACCGCTGATAGTCAGACAATGGAAAACAGAAAATACACATAGCTTTTTATGTACTCTTTTTAGATATGAATGATGTAAATATAAATTATACGGTTGGCAAGGTTGCAAATGACTTTGCAAGTTCGGTACAGAAGATATGGGACAGCTCGTCCAGTGTCACAGGCTGTAACGTAGCCGGATTCAGAATTGGTGCAGGCTTTTTCTTCATGTCCGCACGCACATTGTACCACTGGGTTGGCATCTCGTTTTCTTCAAGATAGATCTTGTATGGGATTTCTTTTGCCATGTTTGTTCTCCTTTTCTTTTTTTGTATTTTCTTTGTTGTAAATAAGCTCTAAAACAAAATATAATTTATTTTACATTATTTTCATGAGATTTAGAATATTCTCAAGTAAAAACAAAAGAAGTGTGAAACTACAGTGAAAATAATGACAGTACGAATAGAAATGTGCTATAATTACATTAATTATGCAATAGAACTTGAGGTGTGAACATTGAGCATAAAGAAAAGAGCCTTCTATTTCTTCTGCGCGTGCTGCCTGCTTTTCAGTCTGGTGGGATGCGGAAAGAAAGAGGATACAACACTGGCGGATGGAATGTTCCTGATGTTGTCATCGACAGTCAAAGGCGAGGCAGTTGAGACATATGAGATGTATACGCTGCATGCGGAGATCAGTGACAATGGAAATGTCCGCATTTATGCGGATGACTTTAATCGTTGGGTGCCGAGTGATCCATGCCCGGAGGAGACGGTTCAGTTATCGGCAGATACAATTCAGCAGATCAAGGATATCATAGATGAGATTGACCTGTATCATATGCGAAGAAATATCGGAAGCCGGGATTTGAAGGACGGAGAATACAAGGAACTGACGTTGTATACGGCGTCGGGCAAGCATGTATCTGGAGGTTTGAATCCATCAAACCGGGAATTCCTGAAGCTGTATGATTATGTGGAAGATCAGATTCGGGAGGTGGAATACCGATATCGGACGAAGATCGCCGAGATGCAGAAGAAAGCCATCTCTATGGAACAAAATAAGAATGTGTATATTACGGATTCACAGGAAGAGACAATCGTTGCACAGGACGAGATCAATGATGTTTATGTGACCTGTGGAGCGCAGCATACAAGGTATGAGGAAACGGCTACCGCAGATGCAGAAGAACCAGTCAATTATTATGTGACATTTCTGCTTGCGGATGCAGGGGCGGAAGCGTTGCGGGCGGATACAAAGAGCTGCAACGAGGACAATGCCATGTATTACAAGGTGTATCAGGACAATGCATATGCATTTACGTTCTGTGTACAGGAGCCTGTCATGACAACTGAGATTTATGTATACGAGACAATGGATGCAGAAGAAGCAGTTGCGAAAGCAAAGGAACTACGGGATAGTTTGTATTAAATATAGAAAAAGGTTGGAAGAAAGATGAACAAATTAAAAGCAGTAATTTTGGCAGCAGGAAAAGGAACACGAATGAATTCTGATTTACCGAAAGTCATTCATAAGTGCTTAGGCAGACCGATGGTGCATTATGTGATTCAGGCGTGCAAGGATGCAGGAGCCGGTGAGGTATGCGTGATTGTCGGCTATAAGGGCAGAGAGGTCAAGGATGCGATCTATGATGTCGTAGATTATGTAGAACAGAAAGAACAGCTTGGAACTGGTCATGCTGTCAAATGTGCCAAGGATTTTATTGGTACAGAGGGCGATACACTGGTGCTCTGTGGAGACACGCCGTTGATTACTGGAAAGACATTGACAGAACTTGTCGAGAAACATCGCAAGGAAGCAAATGGCGTGACAGTATTGTCTGCAATTCTGGACGATGCAACTGGATACGGACGAATCATCCGCGATGCGGCGGGCAACTTTGAGAAGATTGTCGAGCACAAGGATGCAACCGAAGAAGAGCGGGCATGCAAGGAAGTGAATTCCGGTATGTATATCTTTAATTCCGAGGCACTTTCTGCAAGTCTGGATCTGCTGAGCAACGATAATGCTGCAGGTGAATATTATCTGACGGATACGATCGCTCTGATCAAGAAGATCGGTCTCAAGGTATCGGCACTTCCACTTACCGGAGATGCCTGTGACGAGATCCGCGGTGTGAATACGATTGATCAGCTGGAAGAAGCGGAGCAGATCATGTGTCATCGTGAGGACTAGGAGGCAGACGATGAAAATAATCGTAGGACTGGGAAATCCGACGAAGGAATATGCCGGAACAAGGCATAATGTCGGGTTCTCCGTGATATATAATATCAGTGATGCATATAATATTCCGGTTGAGACGAAGAAGCATAAGGCGTTGATCGGAAAGGGAATCATTGAGGGCGAGAAGGTGATTCTTGCCATGCCGCAGACGTATATGAATTTGAGTGGTGAGAGCGTGCGGGAGTTGATGGACTACTATAAATGCGATTTGTCAGATCTGATCGTCATCTATGATGATATCAGTCTGGATGTCGGCAAGCTTCGCATCCGTGCGAAGGGCAGTGCCGGTGGACACAATGGCATCAAGAATATCATTGCGCAGCTTGGCACACAGGAGTTTACGCGTATCAGGATCGGTGTCGGTGAAAAACCGGCAAAGATGGATCTTGCAGATTATGTGCTCGGACGTTTTTCAAAGGAAGAACAGCCGGTTATCCGGGAGAGTGCTGACCGGGCAAGAACGGCAGTTGCAGAAATCATTACGCATGATGTGGCCTCTGCCATGAACAAGTTTAATTAACAAAATGTAGATAGAGACATGCAGAATTATCGATTCGTAAGCAGACCGTTGAAGCACGCTGGTACTTAATAAGCAGCAACTTGTTGCTGCGAATTTAGTACCATTGCGTGCTGAACCGAGCGAGAGCATGTCTGCGGCGAATGATAATTCTGTATGTCTCCTCTACCAGTATGTATATTAAGAAAAGAGGATCCGCAAATGAAGGCATTGACACTTGCATTTCAGGATGATCCAAGGTTTGCAGAGTTAAAAAAACACCGGGATGAAGTGGGCGGTATCCACCATGTATGGGGGATGGATCGCCGGATCACCCCACTTTTGATGGAGGCACTGTCAGACACAAAACGGTTTCGTCTGATCGTGACATATGAGGAGCGACGCGCGCGGGAAATCGTCGAGGACTATCGGTTTTACAGCCGCCAGACCTTTTATTATCCAGCGAAGGACGCTCTCTTTTATTCCGCAGATATTCACAGTAACAATACCGTACAGGAGCGGCTGGAGATTTTTAAGAAGATCGCAGAAGGACGTCCTTGTACTGTTGTTACGACTATCGAAGGATTGATGGACAAAATACCGTCCATCTCACATATTGTAGAAAATATATTGACGATCAAGGTCGGAGATACCTTGAAGCTCGATACATTTTCACGAAAGCTCACAACACTTGGATATGAGAAAACTTCAATCGTAGAAACACCGGGGCAGTTTTCGGTCAGAGGAGGAATCATCGATATCTTCTCCCTGACGGAAGAGTGCCCTTATCGTGTTGAGTTGTGGGGAGACGATATCGACAGTATCCGAAGCTTTGATGTGGAAAGCCAGCGTTCAATGGAACGTGTCGAGGAGTTTGTTATCTATCCATCTACGGAGATGGTGCTCGACGACGTGCGGATCAGCAATGGTATCGCCAAGCTGGAGAAGGAGCATAAGGCACAGGCGAAGCTTCTGAAGGAACAGTTCCACACGGAGCAGTATGCACGGCTGAATAAGATGGTAGAGTCGGTCCTGGAGGAGTTAAAGGAGTTTAATTCCACGATGGGATTAGACAGCATGGTGGAATATTTCTACGACGATACGGTATCATTCTTAGATTATTTCCCGGCAGATACGGATATCTTCATCGATGATCCGGAGCGTGTAAACCAGCGTGCCGGTGCGTATGCGATGCAGTTTGGCATGTCGATGGAAGGCCGTCTGGAGGGCGGTTATGTTCTGCCGACACAGGCAAATGTGCTCTATGATGCCAAGACCGTTGTGGCAAGACTGGTAAATCGTACGCCGATCTTACTTTCGGAGTTGTACAAGAAGCAGCCGGCATGGAAGGAACAGTACGCATTTCAGATTGATGCAAAGGGGCTTGTCAGCTACAACAACAGCTTCGAGGATCTGATGAAGGACATCGAGAAATATAAGAAGAAGGATTATCGGATTCTGATCCTGTCACCATCCGCTACACGAGGCAAACGTATCGCGAAGAACTTACAGGATAATGATGTCATGGCGTACTTTACCGAGAACCGGGAACAGCCGCTCAAACCGGGAGAGGTACGCATCAGTGTCGGTCGAATGGAGACGGGATTTGAGATTCCGGAGTGTCATCTGCTTGTGATCGCAGAGGGTGATATATTTACCTCTAAGGAACTGAAAAAACGAAAGAAGCTGCCGAAATATGCCGGTGAGAAGATTGCCGGATTCTCAGATATTTCTGTTGGCGATTATGTCGTACATCAAAATCATGGTGTCGGAATCTACCGCGGTATCGACAAGGTGGAAACCGATGGACGCATGAAGGACTATATCAGTATCGAGTATGCGAAGGGCAGTAAATTGTTTGTGCCTGTGGAACAGCTCGACCGCATCGGCAAGCTGTCCGGCAAGGATGGCGCACGTGTCAAACTGAATAAGCTTGGCGGACCGGAGTGGGAGAAAGTGCGCACACGTGTCAAGGGACATGTGGAGGATATTGCAAAAGAACTGATCGAGCTGTATGCGATCCGATCGAGCACACAGGGCTACAAATATTCGGAGGATACCGTATGGCAGCGGGAGTTTGAAGAGATGTTCCCATATGAGGAGACATTGGATCAGCAGAAAGCCATTGACGATACAAAACACGATATGGAGAGCGGTAAGATCATGGATCGTCTCGTCTGTGGAGATGTCGGATTCGGAAAGACAGAGGTTGCAATCCGGGCGGCATTTAAGGCAGTGCAGGATAACCGGCAGGTTGCCTATCTGGTGCCGACGACGATTCTTGCTGAGCAGCATTACAACACATTCTGTGAGCGTATGAAGAACTATCCGGTTAATATCCGGATGCTGTCCCGGTTTTGTACACCGAAGGAAGTAAAAGAGACGTTGGAGCAGATGAAGTCTGGTATGGTCGATATCGTGATCGGTACACACCGGCTGCTTTCCAAGGATATTGTATTTAAAAATCTGGGACTTTTGATCATTGACGAGGAACAGCGGTTCGGCGTCAAGCACAAGGAACAGATCAAGCAGATGAAGAAAAATGTGGATGTGTTAACTCTCACGGCGACACCAATTCCACGAACCCTGCATATGAGTCTGGTTGGACTGCGCGACATCAGTCTGCTGGAAGAGCCGCCAGTCGACCGGCTGCCGATCCAGACGTATATTATGGAGTACGATCTGGAGTTTGTAAAAGAGGCAATCAACCGGGAGCTTGCGCGAAACGGACAGGTATATTATGTGTATAACCGGGTAGAGACGATCGCGGACATCACGGGACAACTCCGTCAGGTGCTGCCAGATGCAACGATTGAATTTGCACATGGCAAGATGCCGGAGCGGGAGCTTGAAGCGATGATGCGCCGTTTTATCAAGGGTGAGATTGATGTGCTAGTATCGACGACGATCATTGAGACGGGACTGGATATCCCAAATGTCAATACGATCATTATACATGATGCAGACCGGTTCGGTCTGTCACAGCTCTATCAGCTGCGGGGACGTGTTGGACGTTCCAACCGGAGTGCCTACGCATTCCTGCTCTATAAGCGCGATAAGATGATAAAAGAAGTCGCAGAGAAGCGGCTGAAAGCAATCCGGGAGTTTACAGATCTTGGCTCCGGGTATAAGATAGCAATGAAGGATCTGGAGATTCGTGGAGCCGGAAATCTGCTTGGACAGGAGCAGTCGGGAAATATTGAGGCAGTCGGTTATGATCTGTATTGCCAGATGTTGAACGATGCGATCCGGCGTCTGTCTGGTGAGACGGTGCGTGAGGAGTTCGTGACAAACGTAGAACTTCCGCTCAATGCCTATATTCCAGACAGCTATGTGAAGAATGAATATGTGAAGCTGGATTTGTATAAGAGAATCTCAAAATGTGCGAACCGCGAGGATAATGATGCCATCTTAGAGGAGGTGCGTGACCGGTTTGGAGAGCCGCCAAAGCCGTTCTTCCGCTTGCTTGATGTGGCGTATCTGAAAGCAATTGCACATGAGGTTTATATTACGGATATCAAATACGTAGGCGACGAGGTGCGATTTTACATGCTGCCGCAGGCACCTGTGCAGGCGGAACGGGTCAATCCGTTATTGAAACGGTATAAGAACACATTGCGGCTTACCGCGGGCAAACAGACATATTTCCGTATCCGTATGTCGAAGCTGATCGAGGAAGAGATGGTATCTTCCTGCGAGAAGGTAATTGAGGATATCCGCACATTGTATAATACGGAGGATGTGAACCATGAAGCATAATAGACGTTGTCGAAAACTAATTGCAATATTGTTGTGTATCTGCCTGATGGTGCCGATGCTTTCCGGCTGTGGAGAGAAAAAGGAAGAAGAAACAAAGCAGACAAGCAGTGGAACACTGGTGTTTCAGTATGGAAATAATCTGGTAACCAAGGGCGAGGTATATATCTATATAGAAACCGTGCGGGAGCGGTATGAGATGCAGTACGGCAGTGATGTCTGGCAGACGGTGCTTCCGGATGGTGGTGCGGGAACTTCTATGGAGAACCTGACGCGTGAGGAAGTTGTAAATGAGATTGTCCGTGTCAAGACGTTGTGTGCGCATGCAGAGGAGCTTGGAATCACACTGGGCGATGACGAGTTGGAAGAGCTAAATCAGAAGGCAGATGATTTCTGCGAGGGACTGACAGATGAACAGTTGCAGAACATGGAAATCACAAAGGAAAAAGCCGAGAAAGTGATGCAGGAAAATGCAATCGCATCGAAGGTGGAGGCGAAGATCTTAGATGACCGGAAGATTGAGATCTCCGATGAAGAGGCGCGGATGACGACTTTCTATGATATGTATTTTGCATGTTATAGTATGGATGAAAATGGCGTGATAACCCCATACACGGATGATCAGAAGAAACAGCAATATGAAAATGCGCTACAGGCGTGCAGCACACTTGCGACGGCAGACTTGAAGGACAACACAGGTGCAGCAATTGAGAAGCTGGCAGAGTACTACCAGCTGGATCAGGCGCAGACGCAGACGATGAGTCCATCGCAGATTCTGGAGACATACGGACAGGATGTGTATGATCTGCTCTACAGCATGGAGAATGGACAGTACAGCACGGTTGTGGAGACTCAGTATGGTTATCATGTATTCCAGATGATTGCTCTGACTGATCAGACGAAGACGAATGAGCAGAAGATCGTGCTTTACAATCAGCAGGTACAGGAAGCTTTATCGGATACGCTTACGAAGTGGCAGGCACAGATCGATCCGATCTTCAAGTACCCGGACAGCGTAGATATGGACGTGTATGATACGATTGTAAATGATACAGTTGGGACAAAATAAATGAAGAAAAAAATTTTTTATTGTACCATAATGTATATTGTTACATATATTTTGATCGTTGGTATTTCTGTGCAGGATTATAACATATTTTCCACAGTTGTAAGGAATCAAACAACGGAAACTGTACGCTATACAATTATTCCATGGCTATGGGTGTCAAGGCTGATTAACTGGGTGCCTGTGTTGCTTGCATGTTGTATGGTTTATACAATGATTAAAAATGTAGTTGTTTTAGAGAGCTTTTTGTTTGCGGGAATCAGTATATGTAAGATGTTAATTCGGTTGTTCCCACAGGCAGATAAAACGACTATTATAATATACCTGCATATTTCAGCAGTTGTGATATACCTGATATTGACAGGTAAGATAGAACAACGGGTAAGTGCATGGCGTTGTGTCAGGGATGCATTTGCAAAAAAGACAGTGCGCAGAGCTGTAATAATTTTTGCAATATGTGGGATCGTATGTAATCTTGCATATATATTTGCACCAAAGAAGACGTTTTATGCATATATTCCAGAGGAAACGAGGACGACGGTTGTATGTGAGGATTTGTCTAGTTACTATCCGTATGCAGATTTAACGATAGAGCATGAATATGTAATCATCGGATTGACATGGAATCATAAGGATTTTCAAGGTTGCGTGGTGAAGGCAGAAAAGCCGGGAACAGATGTAATCCGTATAAAACAGAGTGGGGATTTGAAAGGAACTGTAGAAGTAGAATATCCAGTGACGGTTGATGAAAAACTAAGATTCCATATCAAACCGAGTGTATCATATTTGTATCATCGGTACTGTGCCAATGTGAATTTTTGCATTGGTATGATATTGTTGCTTGTGGCTGTCTGGAACAGTGGGGATACCTTAACAGAAACTAAGCGACGTGTGAAAATGGCATGCATTCTGTTGACGTTGATAATTTATGGTATGTGTATAGGTGTAGAAGCGGTACAAATAGGTGTTAAATATGTTGCTCTATTTATATTGTTTAGTATATATGTTTTGTTAGATTGTTTTAGAGTGAGAAGCAAAAAAACAAATGGAATATTGGGTGCGGTTTTGATATGCTTATTTTTGTATAGCAGTTATTATGTGGAATTGTTGTTATGGTTATGGTTTGCCTGGCAGGTGTTTTCATATAAAAATAGTCAATCGAGTAGGTGTTAACCTGCTCGATTTTTTGATTAAAAGCAATTATGAAACATGTTCGGCATATTTTTATAAAAAGTACTTGACAAAACTGCACTACTGTATTATTGTACTATTCAGATAATACAACAATACAAAAAAGGAGGAACAAAGATTGGCGTGGAAGTTCAACAATGAATCCCCGATCTATCTGCAGATCGTGGATGCGATAAAGATGCAGATCGCACAGGGCGCCTTGAAGCCGGGTGATCAGGTACCGGCGGTACGGGAGCTTGCGGTGACTGCAGGTGTGAATCCGAATACGATGCAGAAAGCACTTTCGGAGTTAGAACGCGAAGGCGTGCTCTATTCCCAGAGGACGGCAGGGCGATTTGTAGCAGAACCAAGAGCAGGAGGAACGAGTATGCGAGAGGAACTGAGTCAGAAGCATATACAGGCGTTTGTGGATAGCATGCGAACACTTGGATATGCAGACGGTGAGATTGTAACAGTGTTGAAAGGATATTTACACGAGGAGGGAGCACATGAGTAATTTAGTAGAAATATCCGGCGTGAAGAAAGGATATGGGATCTCCAAAACTGTATTTGAGGACCTGAATCTGGTATTGCCGGAAGGAAAGATCATCGGTCTGCTGGGACCGAACGGAAGCGGCAAGACGACGCTCATCAAGATGCTGGTTGGTCTGCTGCAGCCGGAGAAAGGCAGCATCCGCATCTGCGGACATGAAGTCGGACCGGAATCAAAGGCAGTTGTATCGTATCTGCCGGAGCGGACGTATTTCAACGAGTACTTAAAGATCCGCCAGCTTGTCAATATGTTCAAGGATTTCTATGCGGATTTCGACGAGGCGCGTGCATATGACATGATGCAGCTTTTGAACATCGATCCGGATATGACCTTGAAGAAGCTGTCGAAGGGTAACAAAGAGAAGGTACAGTTGATTATGGTGATGAGCCGCCGGGCAAGACTCTATGTCTTAGATGAGCCGATCGCAGGTGTCGATCCGGCAGCCAGAGACTATATCATGCAGACGATTCTTACAAACTACGATGAGAAAGCGACGATCCTGCTGTCCACACATCTGATCTCAGATATTGAGAACATATTGGATGAAGTCATCTTCATCAAGGAGGGCGAGATTCTCTGTCAGAAGGATGCGGATGCATTGCGGGCAGAAAAAGGACAGTCAATCGATGAGATATTCAGGGAGGTATTTCGATGCTAGGAAAATGTATTAAAAATGAATTTGTAAACCGTTCCGGATTAGTCGGAATGATATCTGCCGGTGTGATGCTTTTTGCGGTTATCGTGCTCGGACTGGATAAATTATATAACGTGGTTGGTACGACTGCATTTGCCGTATTTGTAAAGCTTGTAGACGTGATGTTTGCTCTGGCAATGTTTGCCGTGATTGTGATGGTTGTACTGCTTCCATGCCTTGATTTCCGGAATCGCTTCTTCAAGGATCAGGGGTATCTCACCCATACCCTGCCGGTAAAGACATCCACACTCATTGGCGCGAGACTTATCTGTGATCTGGTGATGATTGCCTGGATGGTTGCTGTTTATGGGCTTGCTGTCTGCGTCGCAACGGGGAATTTCGAGGTGTTCAGTGATTTCGTAGGGTTCGTACAGCAATTCCTTTCGATGTCCGGGATGACAGTGGATCGGGGTCTGATTGTGCTGGATGGTGTATTGGCACTTCTTATGATGTGGCTCGGTGTGATGTGCAATATCTGGACGATCAATGCCGCCTATGCATTTGGTCATGCATTCACAAAGGGGAAACGCATATGGTCAGTTGTGTTTTTTGCTCTGATCCAGATGATATACGGCATACTTGTTGTTGTGTTCAGTGAGATTCTGTCAAAGCAGGATATTGACTTATTTCTGGAGCAGATCTCATCGACAGCAAAGCAGTATCTGATTGTGCTTGTGACGGTTACGATCATAGAGGTTGTCGGAATTGCGGTACTTTCCGTGGCAACGACGCTCACATGCAAGCATAAACTGAATCTGGAGTAAAAGAAAGCCTTCCCTCTCTTTTAGTGAAATCCCTCGGAATTTTCATATTCCGGGGGATTTTTGTAAATTAGTGGTAGACAGCTGACGCAGCATGACATATAATTGGTGCGGGGACAAATGAAAAAAGCACCAAGTATATCGTAGGGGGGATAAATGATGGTGAAATATACGAAACATGCGAAGAAAAATGTCGTGATAAGATTGATTCCGCCCGTGGCGGGAGTTTTATTACTGGCATTTATTTTTTTGCTCACAACTTATATGGCGAAGCAGACGGTCAGTGGCGTGGCAGATGAGACGCTGCTATATGCACGTCAGACCTGTGAACGGTACGACAATTATGTGAGTGATGATAAGACGAAGGATCTGATCAATCTGCAGGAAAAGGCAATCTCGATTGCAATGTATGAGCAGTATGGAGTAACAATTCACAAGGACATTTTGGATGCGTATGTGGTGGATGGGAATCTCACCGGGGTTGTCGTGACAGACAAAGCGGGGAATTGCGTTCTTTCCAGTGGAGAAGATGCACAGATCCTATTTGAGAAGGAACTGAAGGATGATTCTGTATCGCAGATTCTGGAGCATCCGGAAAAATCTTATATGGAGCGGCTGCAGATAGGAGAAAAGACATATGATTTTGCAGTCGTCGCAAGAGTGGGTGTGACCGGATTGATCCTCTGTTATCATGAGGTGGAACTCCGCCCAATGGGCGTGAATGAAATCTCCCTTGATACAATGCTTTCCGGACATCAGTTTAAGATGGATGGTATGGTAGTTATCACGAATGGTGAAATCGTGTTGAATACAAATGAGAACCATGTGCAGGGGCAATCCGTGGTTGGATGTCCGATTGACATCACAGATGATACGGCATGGAGGGAAGGCAGGATTACAAAATTAAAATATAACGGGAAACGTTGGTACGGAAGGCAGATGCGATATAAGCAGTATAGATTGTATGTGGTATATCCTTCGAGTCAGGTGTTTGCAACACGAACGACGATTCTGGCGTTTAGTACAGCCATTTATATCTTTTTCCTGCTGGTTCTTACGTTTTTGCGAAACCGGTCGGCACAGAATACGATGCGGGAGATGCAGAAGCAGTTTCGGATTATCAATGCGGTCGGAAGTATTTATAAACTGAATCTTCTGATCCACCTGGATACGGGAGAGTGGGAAGCCATCAAAATGCCAGGCGAAGTCGGCGCGGTGCTGCAGAAACAGGCAACTGCAAAAGTTATGCTGGAAAGCTACATTCAGAATTTCGTGGGACAGGCGTATAGGGGCGCTTATCAAAAATTTGTCAATCTGTCAGACCTGGATGAGCGTCTGAAGGGAGAATCCTATATTACATTTGTCTCAGAGAATGATTTTGGAATTTGTGCCTGTTCGATTTTGACACCACAATGCTGGGATGCAAAGGGACATGTGACCTCGGTTGTGTTTGCTGTGCGGGATGTGACAGCAGATATTCAAAAAATGAAACAGAAACAAATGGGTGCACTTGCTTAGTGCACCCGTTTGTTTTGAAATAGTATCTTATCGTCCCGTGGAACCAAAACCACCGGCACCGCGTTCGGTTTCTTCTAATTCGTCAACCACTGCGAAATCACCAACAATATATGGTGTGATGACAAGCTGTGCGATACGCTCCTTTGGCTCAATCGTCTGTGGCTCGTTGCTGTGATTGTGTAGAGCAACCATGAACTCACCGCGGTAATCGGAATCGACAACACCGACTTTGTTTGCAGGAGCCAGATGACGTTTGGCAGCCAGTCCGCTTCTGGCATAGACAAGTCCGGCATAACCTTCTGGAATCTCCATGGCAAGTCCGGTATGAACCATCACCGTCTCATGTGGTGCAATCGTAAGTGGCGCATCGATACATGCGTACAAATCGGCACCGGCAGCGTTGGTAGAACCGTAGGTTGGCAGTACTGCGTTTTCGTCTAATTTCTTAACATTGACCTGCATATGGGTAATCATTTGTAAAATTCCTCCTCCAGACAAACTTTGTTTTCTGCAAGCGAACGCTTGACGTTGATGATTCTCTGGTTGGAGGAGCCGCGGAAGCGGAGGGACAAATCTTTCTTATCCATTTCGAATTCCCCGTCGACCAGTATATCGATGTAGCGGAGCAATTCACGTGTCTCCGGCCACATCACCATCATTTTTCCCTGTATATCTTTTTCAAAATCATAGCCTGTGTAGCACCACACATCTTTCTGTGGGTACAGAGACTTAAAACGTCGAAGCAAAGGCAGCAGTCCCTGCTGGTTGACATATTCAAAAGGTTCCCCGCCGAGTAGCGACAGTCCCTTGATATAGTCTGGTTTCAGATAATCCAAGATCTGCTCAATCTCCGCTTCTGTAAATGGTTTTCCGTAGTTGAAATCCCATGTTTCTTCGTTAAAACAGCCCTTGCAGTGATGGGAACAGCCGGACACGAACAGGGAGACCCGCACGCCGAGTCCGTTTGCCACATCAATGCGCTTGATATCCGCATAATTCATATCTATTTTCTAACCTCGACTTTACAGATGTAATACACGTGCTTTGATCTCTTTCGTCTTGCCGACATTCCAGAAATTCTCGCCGAGGTAGCCGCAGGTACGACGTGTCACATTCATCTTGGAGTGATCCTTGTTGCCGCACTGTGGACATTCCCATTCATTGTCATCATTGATCATGATTTCTCCATCGTAATCACAGACATGGCAGTAATCGGATTTCGTGTTGAACTCTGCATACTGAATGTTGTCGTAGATGAAACGCACGATCTCTTCGAGTGCCTCTAAGTTGTGGCGCATGTTTGGAATCTCCACATAAGAGATCGCACCACCAGAGGAAATGGTCTGGAACTGGCTTTCAAAACGGAACTTGCTGAATGCGTCGATCTTCTCGCGGACATCCACATGATAAGAGTTCGTATAATAGCCCTTGTCTGTGACGTCTTCGATCGTGCCGAAACGCTCCTGGTCGATTCTTGCGAAACGATAGCAGAGGCTTTCTGCCGGTGTGCCATACAGACCGAAACCAAGTCCGGTTTCTTCCTTCCACGTATCACAAGCCTTGCGCAGGCGGTTCATAACACGAAGGGCAAATTCCTCACCTTCCGGTTCGGTGTGGCTCTTGCCAGTCATAAGCTTTGTTACCTCGTACAAGCCGATATAACCAAGGGAGATTGTTGAGTATCCATCCTTCAATAATGGATCAATCTTTTCACCTTTTTTCAGACGGGCAATCGCACCGTACTGCCAGTGTACCGGACTGACATCCGAGGTAACACCAAGCAGTGCATTATGTCTGCACATCAAAGCTTCGTAGCACAGATCCAGACGCTCGTCGAGCATGCTCCAGAACTTTTCTTCATTGCCCTTTGCCAGAATACCAATCTGTGGAAGGTTCAGGGATACAACACCCTGGTTGAAACGTCCTTCCCATTTATAATTTCCGTTCTCATCCTTCCATGGAGAGAGGAACGAACGGCATCCCATACAGGAGAATACATTGCCTTCGTAGTTTTCACGCATCTTTTTCGCAGAGATGTAATCTGGATAGAGGCGCTTGGCTGAACATTTGACCGCCAGTTTCGTAATATAGTCATATTTTCCGCCCTTTAAGCAGTTGTGCTCATCCAATACATAAATAAGCTTCGGGAATGCAGGTGTCACATACACACCCTTCTCGTTTTTGATGCCCTCGAGACGTTGACGGAGAATCTCCTCCACGATGATTGCATTTTCCTCGATATACTCGTCGTTTGGATCGAGATTCAGGAACAATGTCACGAATGGGGACTGTCCATTGGTTGTCATCAATGTATTGATCTGGTACTGGATTGTCTGGACACCGGAACGAAGCTCGTCCTGCAGGCGGTCCTGTGCCATCTGCTCCAGGATTGCATCGTCAATCTTATCTCCGAATTCCTCAACCAGTTTGTTCTTATATTTGTTGTAGCTCTTGCGCAGATATTTGCCGAGATGACGGATATCTACAGACTGTCCGCCGTACTGGCTGCTGGCAACCGAGGAAATAATCTGTGTCATAACCGTACAGGCTACCTGAAAGCTCTTTGGACTCTCAATCAATTTTCCGTTCATTACAGTTCCATTATCAAGCATATCGCCGATATTGATCAGACAGCAGTTGAAGATTGGCTGTAAGAAATAATCCGCATCGTGGAAATGCAGTACGCCCTCATCATGTGCCTTAGAAATCTTCTCTGGCAGCAGAACACGACGTGTCAGATCCTTGGATACCTCACCGGCGATCAGGTCACGCTGGGTAGAGGCAACCGTTGCGTTCTTGTTTGAATTTTCTTCCATAACATCTTTGTTACGGTTTTTAATCAGACTTAAAATAGAATCGTCCGTTGTATTTGCCTTACGGACAAGCTCACGGGTGTAACGATAGATAATGTATGTTTTTGCAAGAATAAACTTGCCATCAGCCATCAGTTTCTGTTCAATGATATCCTGAATATCTTCAACCAGCATACGTGGGCGATTCTTGCTCTCGATACTTTCGACAATCTCCTCGATTTTTTCATCGGTTACTTTTTCACATGGTTCAACCTCAGCATTTGCCTTTTTGATGGCAGTGATGATCTTGCTGCGGTCATAGGTCACTGTATGACCATCTCGTTTGATAACTTTCATAAACCCTCTCCTAAAACTATCTGTCAGTGTATTTCTTTGGTATCCAAATAAAAAACGTGAATACGGTTTCACATTATATCATCTGACTTGTGGTTTGTAAACATGAAAACACTAAATCTAGTATGAAAAAAATGCACAAAAACTAGATGTTGCGATTTTTTGGACTCCTAAAATGTCGAAAAACCGCGTATTCAAGCCATTTTTGTGCCTTATGCATGCTGAAAAAAATGTGTATGCCCTGTGATTTCTTTGTGAAATATGAAAATTGCCTTTTCATTTTCTTTAAAATATGGTATAAATGCTAGGGATTTAAGTTTTTAAATCTTATATTTTTAGGTAGAATCAGAAGGGATATGTATTATGAAGAAGTTTAGAACACTTGGGTATGTACTGAGTCTTGCGCTTGGGATGACAATGCTTACCGGATGTGGAAAGAAGGTAGACGGCGTTGACCAGCAGAGCATGATTGACAAATATGCAGCGTATTGTGACCTGCCAGACTATAAGGGACTGGAATATGAAGAGACAAAATCGACCGTGACAGATGCGGATGTAAAAACAAAGATTGATTCCCTGTTGCAGCAGTATGCAACGAAGACACAGGTAAAGGAAGGAACCGTCAAGGAAGGCGATAATGTCAATATTGATTTCGTTGGCAGTATCGATGGCGAGGAATTCGAAGGTGGTAATTCAAATGGCTCTGGTTATGACCTGACACTTGGAAGTGGATCCATGATTCCGGGCTTTGAGGATGGTATCATAGGACATAAGGTTGGTGAGACGTTCAACATCAAGGCAACGTTCCCGGAGAATTATGGTAAGGATGAGCTGAACGGAAAGGAAGCAGATTTTAAGATTACGATCAACTACATTACAGAGACACAGCTTCCGGAGTACAACGATGCATTTGTTGCTTCTTATACAGATGCAACAACAATTCTGGAATATGAGGATTCCGTCAGAAAAGATCTGGTTGAGCAGTATGACAAGTCGGATAAGAGTGCCAATGAGAGCGCAGTTATGCAGGTGCTTGTAGAGAAGACTACTTATAACGAGTATCCAGAGCAGGAAATGCAGGATCTGATCGATAAGAGTATTTCTCAGCAGGAGCAGGCAGCTTCCAAGTATGGTTATTCGCTGGGTGATTATGTAACAGCCAGATATGGCTTCCAGAGCGAGTCAGATTTCCGTGAGTATGTACAGGGACTGGCTGAAGATTATATGAAGGAAAAGATTGCGGTATGTGCAGTTGCAAAGGATGCCGGAATCACCGTTGATAAGGCAGAGGTCGATGACTACAAGAAGACAATCATGGATTATTATGGTTACGATGATGAGTCCAGCCTTGAAGAGAATTATACTTCTGAGGATCTTGTTTATTATGCACTGGCTCAGAAGGTCGTTGATTACCTGTTAGAGAATGGCAAGGGTGTACAGGCAACCGCCAGTGATGCAACCGTTGAGACACCGGCTGCAACTGGCAGTGATGCCTCTGCAACGGACGCAGAATAATTAAAAATGAAAAAGCGTTTCGATTTTATCAATTTTCCTGTTGACATTTGCGGATAGAAATGATATGATACGAAACGCAGTACGCGGAAGTGGCGGAATTGGCAGACGCGCAGGCTTCAGGTGCCTGTGGTAGCAATACCGTGTGGGTTCAAGTCCCATCTTCCGCATCAAAAGGGATAGGCAATCGCCTATCCCTTTTTTGATGCGGAAGATGGCTGCAGAAGAGGTATAGAAAACAGCTTGCCCATATAGGATAAGTTTGGTAAAATAGTAAGTACTATGGGAAAAACGATATCTTCAAAATTTCACAGGATGCGTGCGGAAGATCTGAAGCGGCAGGTGGAACTCAGCAAACGGAAAGCAGAATTTAAAATTCCACCGTTTGTTGTGAAGCAGTTTGACATCGATGAGCTGCATGAAGAGGGACGGCTGTGTTACCGGCTCGTGCCGAAGCGGGGCTTTAATGGTACTTACATTATGTATCTGTATTCCAGTAAGCTTTGTTTCCGGATGAATCCCGCAGAATGGATGTTCCTCGCGAAGACAGCACTTGCGTGTCATGCGGGAATTTTCCTGCCGATGTATCCACTTGCACCGGAGCATTGCTGCCGGGAAGTCTTTCAGATGCTGGAACCGGCGTATGCGAACTGTACGAAAGGACAGGACGTGGAACGCGTGGTGCTTATGGGCTGTGGCGCTGGCGGTGGTCTGGCATTGTCGCTTGCGATGGCGGCATGGCGGGAAGGCTTGCGCAAACCGGATCAGTTGTATCTGCTGTCGCCGATGATGGATACCGAGTTTTTTGATAAGAGCTTAGAGCAGGAACTGATCGAGAATTCCAAGCATGCAAAGTGGACATTTTATAATGAGCATGTCAAAGAGTTCCTGAACTCCTATTGGGTGCGTGATTATGCGGTAAAGACGGAGTATACCAGTCCATACTATGGAGACATGACCGATATCTGTGACGATGTTGTGCTGTTTTCCGGGGTGCAGGATTTGTATCACTGCTATGCGCGGGAGTTTTATAAGAAAGCGAAGAAGGCTGGCGTGAATATCCGGTTCTTTGAATTTGAAGATGAAGCGGAAGATTTCATGATCTACGATAAGACAAAGGAGTACAAGAAAGCACAGGGCTTTTTGATCGACTGTATCAACGGAACATTTGATACGTCGCTGCGTGCGATCTATCCTTTGAAAATGATGTCAGACTGGTCTAAGAAATATCCAGAATATTTCAAGGATGACTGGGCGTCTAGGTTTATATATGACCACAAATTTGATTTTACCAGACTGAATCCACATATCAGTGAATACCAGAATATCCGCATGGCAGCGGATGCGAGTGCCTGCGATACGCTGGTGCGCCGGTTTACGGAGGAATTCCCTTGTGGAACGGTTGTACATATGGCATGCCGGCTGGACAATATGTTTGGCAGAGTAGATAATGGAAGAATTCAGTGGTATAGCGTAGATTCTCATAATATCATGTCAGTCCGGCGGGCGATGTATGGCGTGCGCGAGCGGGAGAAGACGATTGGACGGCGCCTGATGGATTTTTCGTGGTTAGACGAGATCCGGTGTAAACAGAATCAGGGTGTCATGTTCGTGTGTGACGATGGATTTTCATACTTGAATAAGAATGAGGTGCGCGACCTGATTGCGAAGATACGGGCGTTGTTCCCAGGTTCCCATCTGGTATTCACTGCATCATCCACATTGGCGAATGCGACGGCGAACACATGGAAACATAGTCAGACCGTACAAAAACGGAAAAAACGGAGGTTTTCAGTAAACAATGCTGCGCAGATGTTTGGTGCATGGCGGCCAGATTACCGCATTATCGACGAACAGCCGATTTTTCGATATCTGGAGATACCAAAGAAGCTGGGCTGGGTTACAAAATTAATGTGCCGTTACAATCTGATTGGTTATAACCACAGAATCATACATGTCAAGCTTGGCAGTGAAGAATATAAGATCAATTACAAATATTAAGGCTGTCCGTGCAGAAACCGGACAGCCTTTTTCTTTTTGAAACGGAACATATAGTATGGATGAATTGGGAAAGGAGAAGGAATGTTAGAGGCAGAAAATCTGGTAAAACAGTTTGAAAAGAATGAGAAGAAGCATAAGAAGGTATTATTTTCAGCGGTCGATCATGTAAGTCTGCACATAAAGGAGGGCGAGATCGTCGGGGTATTAGGTCCAAATGGTGCAGGAAAGACGACGCTGCTGCGGATGCTTGGCTGTCTGATGCAGCCGACGGAGGGTGTAGTCCGATATACCGATGGCGACCGGATTATCACTGATCAGACAGAGATCAAACGGCAGATTGGCTATCTGTCGGGCAATACGAAGCTGTATGGCAGACTTTCCACGCGGGAGCTGCTGACGATTGCCGGGAACATCTACGGATTGCCGGAGAATGTGATTCAGGCGCGGATTGAAGAGATTGCACAGATTTTGTCGCTGGAGGATTTTATCGACAACCGGATCGAGAAGCTGTCTACCGGACAGACACAGCGGGCTTCTATTTCCCGGTGCCTGATCCACAGTCCGAAGCTCTATATTTTTGATGAGCCAACTCTGGGACTCGATATTGTGAGCAGCAGTGCGATTGTTGATTTCATGCGGGCGGAGAAGGAGCGCGGAAAGGCAGTGCTCTATTCCACACATTACATGGAGGAAGCGGAACTTCTGTGTGACCGGATTTTGATGCTGGCGCATGGACGTGTGATTGCAGAGGGGACTCTGCAGGAGATCTATGCACAGACAGAAACAACGAATCTACGGGATGCATTTAAAAAGCTGATACCTGCAGGAAAGGAGGAAATGTCATGAATTTCAAGGTGATCAAACAACTGTATAAGAAAGAAATATTAGACGTCCTCCGGGATAAAAAGACGATCATTATGATGGTGATCGTGCCACTTTTGATCTATCCGCTGATGTTTGTTGGCGGTATGGTCATGATGTCAAAAGTGACAACACAGATGGATACACAGACGTATGAAATTGCGGTTGATTTTATGGATACGAATCCGGAGCTCGTCGAGATGTTTCTGCATCCGGATGATGACACGCTGCATTTCAAGCTGTGCGATCTGAATGTTATGGATGCAGATATTTCGATGATCCTGCGGGGAGAAAAGATCAATGCGATCGTATATGAAAATGAAGATGGAACTGGATATAATATCGCGTATCTGTCCTCGGTTACGAATTCCAGCTATGCGGAACAGAAGGTGCGTCAGGTACTCTCAGCGTATTCGGATTCCCTGACGAATCAGAGTCTGGAGGCGGCAGGATTAGACCCGGATACGGTGTTACATCCATTTGAGGTAGAGGACGACGACCGCGCGAGTACTGAGGAGACGACCGGAAGTCTGCTCGGTGTGATCGTGCCATTTATGCTTGTTGTGAGTCTTCTGATGGGAACGATGTACCCGGCGATCGACACGACAGCCGGAGAGCGGGAGCGCGGAACGCTTGAGACGATATTGACGCTGCCGGTCACGAATCAGGAACTGATCTTCAGTAAATTCCTGACCGTTGGAACGATTGGCGTAGCATCTGCTTTGTTAAATGTCCTTTCGATGGGCGGAATTGGTGTATATCTGTACAAACTGGCGGCGCAGACGACCAGTATGGTTTCGAAAATACAGGTGTCAAAATTCGTTCCGGCAATCTTAGTCTGCTGCCTGTGTATTCTTGCTTTTGCAGTTTTGATCAGTGCGCTTTCCATGTGTTTCTGCGTATTTGCAAAGACCTACAAGGAGGCAAATAATTATATTACGCCGCTTATGCTGCTTGTGATGTTTGCATCATTTATTGGGTTTATGCCAAATGTCACACTTACCCGGAATATGGCACTTGTTCCGGTTGCCAATATCTGTCTGCTGATCCGGGATCTGCTGGCGTTTAAGTTCAGTTTTTCATCGATTACGATTGTGCTGTTCAGCAATGTAGCATACGGAATTATTGCAGTGCTTATGCTTGGAAAGCTCTACAACAGTGAAGCGATTTTGTTTGGCGATGGAACTGGAAATGTGCAGATCTTTGAACGCCGAAGCAATATGATCAAGGGTGGTGTCCCATCGGTTGGAGATGCCTGTTTGGTACTGCCGGTCGTGCTCGTGCTGATGATCTATGCCGGCGGTTTTGCCAGTGCGAAGAGTATGCTTGTTGGATTGCTTGTCACACAGGGCATTGTCGGTGGGGTTCCGCTTCTGACGGCGTGGTATACAAAGAAGGATATGCGAAAGACATTCCGCATCCGGCTTTGTCGTCCGGGATTTCTGTTTGGCGGACTTGTGCTGATGATGGGAACAATTCTGGTAGGTATGCTCCTGACAAGTATCACAAGCATGTTGTTTCCGGAGAGCGCGGAGAGTATGACAGGATCTATGGAAGCGATCTATTCATATGGATATGGAGTCTGTCTGCTGCTAATTGCTCTGCTTCCGGCGGTGTGCGAGGAGCTTTTGTTCCGGGGATTTCTGCTATCTTCGCTGGAGCATACGATGAAGAAACGGGCGGCAATCCTGACGGCTGCGATCGTGTTCGGACTGTATCATATGAATCTGGTGCAGACACCGACGACAGCACTGATTGGTATGGCACTCTGCTATGTGGCAGTACAGTCGGAGAGTTTGCTTCCAGGCATGCTCATGCATTTTTTCAACAATGCATTGTCCGTGACAGCTGGATTTTATCCGAAACAGATTGCGCGTATCCTGCCGATTTTTTCAGAGAATGGTGTGCCGGCTCTGGTGTTGATTGTCGGCGGAGTCGGGTTGTGTGTGCTCGGCGTATATATAATAAAACGCTCGAAAAATAAGGCGTTTCCGGTTGAGTCAGATGCCCGTTTGTGATATGATAGGAAGTAGGTTAAGAAAGGTTCACCAATGAGTATGGAACAGCAGAAAAAAAGAGATTATGAGATATACTGGCCACATGTGATACTGGTTGGCGCCATTGCACTCGTGCTTGTCCTGATCGGTGTAGTCATAGGTGTCAATATCGGAAAAAGCAAGAAATATAAGCCGGTTCCTGTGACGGGACAAGGGTATACATGGACATTGCAGCCGGGCGCAGAAGCGCAGATGATCTACACGAACTTTTGGCAGTTTGCGAAAGCCAGTTATGTGTTGGTTGGCGATATTCCGAATTGTGAATTTTATAAGATTGTAAAGGAAGTGCCGCGCAACGATTTCCAGACAGATAATTTCTACATGGAGGACGGCGACAACACGATCATGGCATACCATGCCGGAGATGGCAGCCGGCTGTCTGAACTTGCTGTGGATGTGTCTTCCTATCAGGCAGAACTGGATTGGGATGCGTTGAAGCAGGCAGGCGTTACAATCGCATTTATCCGGGTTGGATACCGGGGCTATGGCTCGGAAGGCAAACTGGTGGCAGATGAGATGTTTCAGACGCATATAGAGGGCGCCAAAGCAGCCGGAATCAAGGTAGGAATTTATTTTTACAGCCAGGCGATCAGCTACGAGGAAGGTGTGGAGGAAGCACAGTTTGCGCTGAATCTGGCATCTGCATATACGCTCGATATGCCGGTTGTGATTGATACAGAGGAGGTCTATGCGGACGGAGCGAGAACCGCTGACCTCTCTAATGATGCACGGACGGATGGCGTTGTCGGATTCTGCGAGACCGTGAAGAGCGCAGGCTACACACCGATGATTTATTCGAACCGGAACTGGTTTGTACAGAAGCTGGATATGACAAGACTGGGAGATTATAAGCTGTGGCTGGCACATTATGCGAATCAGCCGGATTTCCCATATCTGTATTCTGGCTGGCAGTATACAGGAACTGGCACGATCGCAGGAATCGGACAGGAACTGGATTTGAATGTATGGATGGAAGGTAGTGTTTATTAGGAACGGGGAGTGCCTATGTTGAATTGGGATCTGGCATATGATTATGCGGCGATTTATCTGTTGCTTATTATAATCATATGGTATTTTCATGAAAAAAGAATACCGCTTGCGAGTCACCGGACATTTTTAGTGGCACTTGCCGCAGTCTTTGTCTCAACGGGACTGGAGATCGTCAGCACGAAGCTGGCACAAATGTTCGGCACGGAAGGAAATGCTGGATTCTGGGTGACAAGCACCTTGCAGCATCTGGCGCTGAATGCGATTCCACTGCTGTTTGCATACTACGTGCTGCAGATCGTACATATCAATGCAAAGCAGATGCTGCATGCCAAATGGATGCTGGCATTGTGTGGCGTGGTTGATGTGACTGCACTGGTGACGAATCCATATACCCATTGGGTATACGAGGCGGAAGGCTGGCAGTATACCTATGACTATGGAGTGCTGGTGCTGATCACGGTTGCGATAGCTGCAATTGTGGCAAGCTCGGTCGTGGCATTGCACCGGGTGAATCATACATTGTTTGCCAAGGCAATGGTTGTACTGTTTCATATGCTGCTTGTTGTGTTAGCGGTCTTTTTGCAGTTAAAAACACATGTATTGCTGTTGAATTTTGTGACAGCAACGGTCTGTCTGACGATTTATTATTATCTGCAGAATCCAAATGCGGTCATTGATACGGTGACAAAGCAGTTTAACCGGCGTTTTTTTGGCGAATATCTGCACACCTTTTTTATTAACGAAAAACCATTTGGAATCGTAGTCGTTGCGATGGATGATTTCAAGTTTATCAATAAGACCTATGGCGTTGAAAATGGAGATAATCTGCTTCGGCAGATCGGCGCTTTCATGGAGACGCTTCCATTTGCCAAGACGGTGTTCCGTCTGGGCGCAGACCAGTTCTGTATCGTGTTATACAAGGATCTGGATCAGATTGACGCGGTGGCACAGACGGTACATGAGCGGTTCCGCCATCCGTGGTACAGTGAGAATCAGGCAGGCATTATGATGTCTGCATCCATCTGTTGTGTGAATTGTCCGACAGATGCGTCTGCATATGGACAGCTGATCGAGGTTATGGATTATTCTATGTCAATGGCGAAGCGGTTGCAAAAGGGTAGAATCACGTATGCAAAGGACTACGATTTAGGCAAGATCAAACAGGACAAAGCGTTTGAAAAGGCGGTCAAGCAGGCACTCGACCGGGATGAGCTGATGGTATATTATCAGCCGATCTTCTCGGTGGAGAAGGGCGTTTATAACTCCGCCGAAGCACTGGTACGCTTGCATGATGAAGAACTTGGCTGGATATCACCGGAGGATTTCATCCCGATCGCGGAGCGAAACGGTATGATTATTGAGATGGGAGAAGTGATTCTGGATAAGGTGTGCCGGTTTATTCATGATTTCAAGCTGGCGCAGACGACGGTAGAGTACATCGAGGTCAATATCAGTCCGGTGCAGCTGATGCAGCAGCATTTTTCAGACCGGGTAAAACAGATCATGGAAAAATACGATGTGCGTCCGAATCAGATTAACATTGAGATTACGGAGACTGCGACCATCAGTATGGCGGATACGGTCAATGCAAATATCATGGATCTCGTACAGTATGGAATTAAATTCTCTCTGGATGATTACGGCTCTGGCTATGCGAATATTGATTATATCAACCATATGCCATTTTCAATCATCAAACTGGATAAGTATATTATCTGGGATGCATTTAAGAGCACGAAAGCTGGAATTACGTTGAAGCATACGATCGGTATGCTGAATGAATTAGAGTTACATATCGTGGCAGAGGGCGTGGAGACCGCGGAGATGCGCGATCACCTTGCCGACATTGGCTGCCATTTTATGCAGGGGTGGTATTACAGTAAGGCTGTATCCGATCAGGATTTCATCCGTTTGATCGAGATGCAGTAGCTTACATGTTCCACAGACCGTAAGCTGGGATATTCAAGGTGTCTCCATCGAGAGACACCTGATTGAAGCTTACTTTCACTGCAATGTTTGTATTTGAATTTTTACTTCGGAATGTCTTAATATTCTGTGCCTTTGAATTCGGGACGAAACGGATATCGACCGGAACCGGGGCATCTTCTCCTTCATAGACAAACGGAACGCGCGCGGTTGCGCCGGATACCCAATAGTACAGATAAGGAATCTTGGAGCTTAACTCCTGGAAGATAAACTGCTCTGCAATCGCACCACATTTTTCTGCCAGGATATCGTTCACATCAATCTCCTCGTTCATAGGAAGTCCATAAGCGGCACGGAGCAGACCGTGATCGATGAAGAACAGCTCAAAGGATTTGTAATCAACATGCTCTTCCAAAGGAAGATTTCCAGATGTCAGACGTGGCAGTTTCCGGGCGATTCCGAGGTTGCATAAAGCCTGTGCTGCTTCAGCGTATTCCCGGCTGCGTGCATTGGAATCGACGGATTTGTACATGAATTTCTTATTCTCACGGGCAAGCTGCTCCGGGATACTCCGGAAGATGCGCTTGCATCGCTGGTAGAGTGCGACCGGGTAAGTCTGTTTCATAAGCTGGACATAGTCTTCCAACAGTGCCTCCTGCATCGGACGGATGATGGACAGATCCCGGTTCTTCAGATACGCATGGACTACGCCCGGCATACCGCCAACTAACAGGTATTCCCGGAGCATAGAGGTGATTGCGCCGATTTCAAGATTGGTAAGCGGCGTGTCCTTATGCTTTGAAATTGCATCTATGAAAGGATGTGCCTTGCTTGCAATCATATATTCTTCAAAGGTCATCGGACGCATGCGGAAGATCTCAAAAACGTCCGGGTGACTGTATTCAAACTCTGTAAATTCCATCGAGGATGCGATCAGACAGATGGTGTAATCTGGATGATTCTTGCGGAAAGCATAGAAAAATTCCGCGCAGTCCGGCACTGCCTGTACCTCGTCAAAGATAAAAATACAATCTGATGCGTCTCCAAACGGAAAACGTTGAGACAGCAGCAGATCCAGATTGGAATCGCCGGCGATGGCATCCTGACAGGCAGAATCTTCTGCCAGATTGATATAGCATTGCTGCTTGAAAAAGGCTGTGGCAAAATCGCGAACCGCCCATGTTTTACCGACACCCTTTGCGCCCTTTACATATAAGATTTTGCGCTTTGTCTGGTCGTACCAGTTAGCAAAGTCGTTGATGATATTCCGATACATCTGTGCATACACCCCTTTGCGTATTATATGAAAATATTTTAGTCAATAATATAGGGAGTGTCAACAAGAATTAGGTTGTTTCTACCAATTAAAAATGCTATAATAAATCGTAATTATTGTATGAGTAGAAGGAGACAGATGCGTGAAAAATAAGTGGAATAAAAATATTCTTCAACTTGGGGTTATGCTTGCACTTGCTGGCTGTGCATGTATTTTGTTTGCAGAAGTCATAAAGCAGTGGAAGTCTATTTTCGGATTTCTCGGGAATGTTGTCTCTGCGATGACACCGATCATTATCGGACTTGTGATCGCATTTATGTTGAATCCAATCATGATCTATATCCGGCGTGGGCTTTCCTTTTTGATCTGTAAGATTAAGAAAGAAGCGGAATACGATAGGGTTTATAAGAAGGTGAAGGTTCCGGCTTTGATTCTGACGGTGCTTTTGTTCCTTGGATTGCTGGTTGGATTGTTGTGGCTGGTAATCCCACGTGTGTATGAGAGTCTGACAGATCTTGTGAACAGCACAGAGGATTATATCAATTCAGCTGAGGCGTGGATCAAAAAAGTATTTGCACAGAATCAGATGATTGAGGATAAGTTGTCACAGGTGCTTGATTATGCAGAAAATAATGTGTTTACGATTCTGAAGGATAAGATCATGCCGAACCTCGACACAATCGTGAAAACGCTTTCTTCCGGCGTGGTTGTCGGAATCAAGGCAGTCATGAATTTCCTGATCGGTCTGATCGTTATGATCTATCTGCTGATGAGCAAGGATGTGCTGCTGGCGCAGTGCAAGAAAGTGATCTATTGTCTGTTCTCCAAGAAGACAGGTAACAAGATCATGGAAGGATGCTCGTATGCAAATGTCGTGTTCGGCGGATTTATCAATGGTAAGATCTTAGATTCCTGTATCATTGGAATCATATGCTTTATATTTACTTCAGCCGTACACATGCGGTATGCGGTGCTGATCAGTGTGGTTGTCGGTGTGACAAATATCATTCCATTCTTCGGACCGTTTATCGGAGCGGTACCGGGTGCGTTGTTAGCACTGATGGATGATCCAATCATGTTCGTGGTATTTATCATCTGGATCATTGTATTGCAGCAGTTTGATGGCAATATCTTAGGACCATTGATCTTAGGCGATGCAACCGGAATCTCCGGTATCTGGGTATTGCTTGCAATCTTAGTGGGTGGTGATCTGTTCGGCGTGGCAGGTATGATCTTAGGTGTTCCGGTATTTGCGTGTCTGTATGCATTTTTCGCAGTACAGCTCCGGGACAAGCTGCGTGCGAAAGATTTATCTTCAGCCACAGGCGATTATATCCGCTTGAAGAAATTCGACGAGGAGACTGGAGAGCCGATTTACCAGGAGCGCCACGATGAGCGAAAGACATTGAGGGAAAGCCGGATGAAGCAGGTGTTCCGCCGCTGGATGGAGAAGATGCATCTGAAAAAGCATGAAAATGCGACGAAGGAAGCAGAGAAAAAAGAAACAGAGAAAGACGAGAAATAAAGGGTTACAAACATAGAGAGACAAGGAGGAGCGAGTATGGCAAAAGGTAGTTATGCAACAAAGCAGATCTTAAACTGGATGGAGTATTTTTCAAAAGAGATGCAGGTAAGTCCGGAGAAGATCAAACTTCTGGATATTTGTGGAAAACAGAAAAATGTAATACCGACCGTGGAAGGACACAAACGTGTGCTGATTTTTGCAGATGAATCCCATGAGGATCTGTTCTATGATTTCTGGGAGGCAGGCTTTGGCGATTATGATATGTGGTATGCGGTTGGCATCGAGGAAGAAGGACAGGTAAAACATGTCAAGATCAAAGAGGTGATCAACCGAAAGATCACAGGCCCGACAGTAATCTTCATTCTGAATGAGAAGACAAGAGAATCGTACCGGATCGGTATGCGCAACGAGATGTTCTCGAAGGGACCGATCAAGTATGTTGGCAAGGAAATCCGTGCCGTCATCATGAGTCTGCTCGGTGTGGATTCGCAGGATACGATCTGTTTAGTTGATGCAGAGAGTATCGCAATCGAGGCAGCTTTTGTGGCAAGTGATGGCGCAATCATCTGTGTGGAGAATGATAAGGGCGCCAAGGATACGATGGAGGATAATGTGAAGCAGTTTGGCGTGCACAACGTCCAGATCATCCCAGACTTATCCGAGGAATCTATGGCGAAGATTCCAACACCAAGACTTTCCTTTATCGTTGCGAACAAGCATCTCGAAGAAGATATCCAGAGACTGCTGAAGAAGAATCCGAAGATGCAGTTTGTCATCTATACATTGGAGTTAAATATCCTGTCTGGCATCAAGCCACTCTTTGATAAGTACGGTATCTCAAATATGGAGGTATTGCAGATCAATGTGGCAAAGACAAACAAAGATAGTATGTTTGTAAATCAACCAGCCCCTTGGCTGATTACCGGAGAGGTGTTATAATGGCAATCGAAAATTTACCGAAGGATCCGATGATGCTCTTAAGCTTTGTGAATACGAGACTGCGGGATGACGGCATCAATCTGGACAGCTTTTGTTTACAATTCCGGACTGCAAGAGAAGATCTCGAGCAAAAACTTGCGGCTGTGGATTATAAATATGATGATAAATTAAACCGTTTCGTATAAGAGGCGGATTTAGTAAAAGGAGACATTATGAGACACAATTTCAAAGTAATCGAGAAAAAATGGCAGAAAAAATGGGAAGATGCCAAGGTGTTTGAAGCACAGGACTTCTCAGACAAGAAGAAATTCTACGGATTAGTAGAGTTCCCTTATCCAAGTGGAGCGGGTATGCATGTAGGACATATCAAGGCTTATTCCAGTGTAGAAGTCGTATCCAGAAAGCGTCGTATGGAGGGTTACAACGTATTGTTCCCAATCGGATTCGATGCATTTGGTCTGCCAACAGAGAACTATGCAATCAAGACAGGTACCCATCCGCGTCAGATCACAGATCAGAATATCGCGCGATTTACCGAGCAGTTGAAGCGGGTTGGATTCTCGTTTGACTGGAGCCGTGTGATCGATACAACCGATGAGAAGTTCTACAAGTGGACACAGTGGATTTTCCTGAAGATGTTCGAGAAGGGACTTGTATTCCGTGATACAGCACTCGTTAACTATTGTCCAAGCTGTAAGGTTGTTCTTTCCAACGAGGACAGTCAGGGAGGTAAGTGTGATATCTGCCACAGCGAGGTTGTACAGAAGTCGAAGACGGTTTGGTATCTGAAGATTACAGAATATGCAGATAAGCTTCTGCAGGGTCTGAAGGATGTCGACTATCCTGCAAATGTAAAGCAGCAGCAGGAAAACTGGATTGGTAAGTCTACTGGTGCATTTGTAAACTTCGATGTCGATGGAACAGATGAGAAGCTTCAGATTTATACAACAAGACCAGATACATTGTTCGGTGTAACTTTCATGGTTATCGCACCGGAGCATCCGCTGATCGATAAATATGCTGACAAGATTACAAATATGGATGCCATCAAGGCATACCGTACGGAATGCCAGAAGAAGACCGAGTTCGAGCGTACACAGCTTGTCAAGGATAAGACAGGTGTGAAGATCGAAGGTCTTATGGGTATCAACCCGATGAACGGCAAGAAGATTCCGATCTTCATTGCTGACTACGTTATGATGGGATATGGTACTGGTGCGATCATGGCAGTACCGGCTCATGACCAGCGTGACTATGATTTTGCAAAGGCATTTGGCATTGATATCATTCAGGTTATCAAGGGTGGCGATATCTCGAAGGAAGCTTATACGGGTGACGGTGAGATGATCAACTCAGAGTTCCTGAATGGATTTACAAATAAGAAGGATTCCATCGCCCGCATGGTTGAGGAAATCAAGAAGATGGGTGTTGGCGAAGCAGGCGTACAGTTCAAGATGAAGGACTGGGCATTCAACCGTCAGAGATATTGGGGTGAGCCAATTCCTCTGGTACATTGTCCATCCTGTGGTGTCGTAGCCGTGCCATATGAGGAGCTTCCTCTGGAGCTTCCAGATGTGAAGAACTTCGAGCCGGGTGAGGACGGTGAGTCTCCACTGGCAAAGATTGATTCCTATGTAAACTGCAAGTGTCCGAAGTGTGGCGGTGATGCAAAGCGTGAGACGGATACTATGCCACAGTGGGCAGGATCATCATGGTATTTCCTGCGTTATATTGATCCAAACAACGATAAGGCATTTGCAGATCGTAAGAAGATCGACTACTGGATGCCGGTTGACTGGTACAACGGTGGTATGGAGCATGTAACTAGACATATGATCTACTCCAGATTCTGGCATCGTTTCCTGTATGACCTCGGCGAGGTAAATACACCGGAGCCATATGCAAAGCGTACGATTCAGGGACTAATCTTAGGACCAGATGGTGATAAGATGAGTAAGTCCAAGGGAAATGTTATCGATCCACTTGACATCGTAGAAGATTACGGCGCAGATACGCTCCGGACATATGTATTGTTCATGGGTGATTATGCAGCCGCAGCTCCTTGGAGTGACAGCTCTGTAAAGGGATGTAAGCGTTTCTTGGAGCGTGTAGCAGGTATGACAGATATGGTATCTGATGATCCTTCCACAGATGCTTTGGAGGTAAGCTTCCACAAGGCAATCAAGAAGGTAAGCAGTGATATCGAGGAAACAAAGTTCAATACAGCAATCGCAACCTTGATGGCACTGACCAATACTGTTTACAGTGCTGGTAAGCTGAGCAAAGAACAGCTTGAGATCTTCATCAAGCTTCTCTGCCCGTTTGCACCACATTTGACAGAAGAAATCTGGGAGTCTCTCGGACATGAAGATTTCTTGTCTGTCAGTGCATGGCCACAGTACGAGGAAGAAAAGACCGTTGATGCAACGATCGAGATCGGTGTACAGGTCAACGGTAAGGTAAGAGGAACGGTTCTTGTCGCAAAGGACGAGGATAAGGATGCCGTACTTGCCCGTGCAAAGGAGATCGTCGCTGATAAGCTGACTGGCAACATCGTAAAAGAAATTTACGTACCGGGTAAGATCGTAAATATTGTATGTAAGTAATATTTGCTGAAGAAATAGAAAGAAAACGGTTGCCTGACATTGTTTTTGTACCGTGTCAGGCAGCCGTTTTTTGTTACAGGAAAAAAGATTTGATCATCTGGAATTTCTGACGCTCCGCCGGAGACATGCTTTCTTCCATCGCTTCGAGAAGCAACGCGGATTCTTCTTTCGTGAAACTTAAGTTCCGGCGTTTTAATTCCTGATTGATCTGCAGGATCTGCGGCAGCAGCTCCTCGGCGGACTGGTATTTGCTCTGCTCCTTGATTTCGTTGATAATTCGTAATTTGGTTGGATGGATGTTTCGAAGTTTCGGGTTTTGTTCAAACATAGGAGAACCTTTCTATTTATTGGGAATTCAGGATATCCATGACGCTGGAATAAAGATCCTTGTGCCTGCCTGACTGGTTGTTGCAATTATGATCTGGATTTCTACCAATGTCCTGCCGCGGCGCATAGTCCGGTGGCGGAGGTGGTGCACCGCAGCCCGGTTGTGGCGGGAAATCACAGGGATTTCCACAATTATTATTTGGTGGCGGTCCCTTTGCTCCAGAATCATTCATCGCCTGCATGACCTGCATCATTTTGAGCATCTGCTGCATGTTCTTGATATTGCCTGCAAAATCGCCCGGCAGGAAACGGCACATGCATTCCATCATTTCTTCGGAACTTTCCGGGTGACAGTCGAACCCGCAGGAGGCGACATAATCCGGGTGGTCGAAGCATTGCATCAAGGCGCGGATTTCCTGATATTTAATTAAGAGGATCAACGGTTTTTTGTAGGCATAGTCCACAAAAGGAATCATGGCTTCCAAGAAAAACAGGGAGTCGTCATGGATCAGTTGATCGAGCGGATGATTATGCAGCATGGCGGATGCTCTGAAATCTTGTTAGTCTAATATATGTGCGGCTCTGTAAAAATATGAGCCGGAGGAAGAGGATGCAATCGCTGTCATACAACAGATAACAAAAACTCCCTTACAAGTGAACTTGCAAGGGAGTCCCGAAGAATTCCTCTATTAACAACCGCAGCCGCAACCGCCGCCATTGTTATTTCCGCAGCAGAAGAGGAGAATCAGGATGATCCAGATACAGTCATTGTCGCAACCGCAACCGTTTCCACCGCAGAATCCTCCGCCGCCACAGCCACCGCACAATAACAACAGGATGATAATCCAGATGCAGGAACAGTTGCTGCCATTTCCGATGTTAAAACCATTTCCACAGCCGCAACCGCACTGTGTAGCTGACAAATCGCTCATGAGATGCCTCCGCTAAAAATTCTTATGGTTTATACTATGCGCCTGCCTGCGAAGTGTTAAAAAAAGTTGAATGGAAGTTCGTTAAATGTTAAGATAGAGAAAATTGACAAAAGGCGACAGGATTCGATGAAGCACAAGAAGTTTGAAATCATAATGATAAAAAATACATTGGCGATGATGCTCCCTATCATGGTCTTATTGCTTGTACTCATTTTTGTGGGGGTGCGTTATTCGCTGTTCTATGCGGTGCAATGTTATGAGCTTACGAAGATTGAGCCGATTGAGGATCAGATTGCGCAGCTATATGCAGATGGCACTACAAGTGTCCGGTACAATGCGGAGAATCTGTATTACACGGGATATAATTATCTGGTGGAAAACAAAATCAAGGGTGCCTATTATTATTGCTTTGAAGATGATCATATGGTGTTTCTGCTTATTAAGACAAAACAGCCACAAAACAGTATTGATAAGCGGACAGTGAAGGGACGTATCGTAAAGGACGAGGTAGTTACAGATCATATCATAGCCGGATTGTCAAAAAATGGAGAGGTTCCGATGAACATTTTAGATGGATTTTATGATTCTTATGTCATCAGTGAACCGGATTTCCCATATGTGTATACGGGGATTGCGTATATTATTGTTGCGGCGTTGTCGATGCTGTATGTCTTTGTGCTGGCATATGTTGTCCGGTTGTGGATGCGGCCATACAAGAATCCGCAGGCAAAGAAGCTGCGTGCCTATGGGCGTAGAAGTGCTGTGATCGAACAGCTCAATACAGAATTACGCGATAAATTATATTTTCATTATCATGGAATCTATGTGACAGATAATTTTCTGGTTGCAACATATTGGTTCCATACGGACGTAATCCGCCTCGATGATGTGCGGTATCTGTCCAAGAATCGGGTGGAGGAAAGGAGTGGTAGAGAATTGTACCGGCTGACCTTGTCAGAACCGGAGACAGATTTGTTTTATGAAATTGATTTTAGAGAAGAAGAGTTGATTGACGCGTGCGTGGATGCGATTCGGGGATAATGATGTAGATGATGGAGGATGGAACGCATGAATATAGTTTTGGAAATCATTATTTTTAATGTCGTGGTATTTACGATCTGCGGAATCAATATGGCAAAAAAAGGAAGACTTGGATTGATACAAGAGTATCCAAAAGCAATACAGGATCGATGCAGAGAGCTTGGACTGATCGAGGAAAGCTCTGGCAAGTTGATGAAAAAGGCAACGATCGGTAAGATTGGATTTTTTATCGGATACATAGTTTTGCAGACGGTATTGGCGTATTATATCGGAGGAGCACGCACGTTTTTCACAGGCTGGCTGCATGGATATCTCATGTGGGTGGCAGAAATGTGGTTTGATGCACTGGTTGTGGACTGTCTCTGGTTTTGCCATAGCAAGAAAATGGTAATTCCGGGAACCGAGGATATGGTCGATGCCTATCACGATTACTGGCATCACATCAAATATGCGGTGATCGGAATGTTTACGCAGGCGGTGATCGCCCTGCCGGTAGGACTTTTCGTGATGTTGCTGGGAAAGTAATCATATATGGATAAAATAAAGGGTGTACCTGACGATGCAGGTGCACCTTTTTTATGTCAAAAATTATAGAATTAAAAATAATTTTTTACTCTCAAACCCGCATATTTCCTCAGCTTTTCTAAATGTTCCAAACTTACGCTTTACAAATATATGTATGCCATGATACGGTTTTTCAAACATTTTGTGATATAAAATCAAAATCTTTACAATGTGTATATAATGTGTATAATCAAAGGAGAAGAGATGAAACAGAGAGAATTGGTAAGAAAGTTAAAATCAATTGGATTTCGATTTGCAAGACAAATATAAAAAAATGGGGAATATAATATAGTATCCCCGGTAGATGAGGAGATGATTACTATGAAACAGGTGTATCCAGTTATATTTACAAAAATACAGGATGAGAAAAATACGATTTTGATTGAAGTGCCAGACTTGGAAATACTGACAGAAGGATTTGGCATTGTAAATGCAATTGACATGGCGAGAGACGCAATAGGTGTAAAGGGGATATATTATGACGATCAGGGAAAAGAATTGCCGAATCCAAGAGAATTGAAAGATATAGATATATCAAAGGGTACATTTTATGGAGATGGGGAAGGAACAGTCACACTGATAGATGTTGATTTTAATGAATATCGCAGAAAATTAGATAATAAATCTGTACGACGCAATGTGACACTTCCGAATTGGTTAAACCGAGAGGCAGAAAGGGCACATATCAATGTGTCGGGGGTTCTTCAGGAGGCACTTGTGCTAAAACTTGGGATACGAAAATAAACACCTAAAATAGGATTCAGCAGTTTACATTTTCGGGGTTGACACAGTTATTTATTGTGCTAAAATGTTTTTTGATAGATGCATTTACTGAATGATGATGCACCTGCAGGAACATAATAAATAGAAAGACGTTGAAGGTGCAACAAGGATTTTCAAGACCTGACAGAGAGACGGGGTCATGGCTGCAAGCCCTGTTCAGTAGAGGAAGATCTCATTTTCACACTGGAGTCGCGGATTTGAACATACCATTGTCATGGTGCAGTGGAAAGTAGGATTCGTCGTGTTATGCACGTTACGCATACAATGAGAGCGACTGTCACAGTCGAATCAGGGTGGTACCGCGGATATTACTTCGTCCCTAGTCAAGGGCGAAGTTTTTTTGTTGCCTTTTATGACTGGTTAGAAACACATATCAGATGATTGCAGTTCCAATATGTGGATTGAGTGATTCGTAATTACCAATTCTAAAGCAGACCGTTGAAGCACGCTGGTACTTAATGAACGACGGATTTATCGTCGTGAATTTAGTACCACTGCGTGATGAACCGAGCGAGAGCGTGTCTGCGTAGAAATGGTAATTATGAATCGCTCGTATGATGTGTTTCTGGTTTGCAATCATCTGAAATTGGTATAACATGGAGGAAAACAGGAAATGAAAGAAAAGTTGCAAAGCATCAAAGAACAGGCACTTTCCAAGATCGCCGAGGCACAGGATATCAACCTCTTGAATGATATCAAGGTGTCGATCCTTGGTAAAAAGGGTGAATTAACCCAGGTATTGAAGAGCATGAAGGATGTGGCTCCGGAGGATCGTCCGAAGGTTGGACAGATGGTAAATGAGACACGTGCAAACATCGAGGCAAAGCTCGAGGAGAAGATGAAGTCCATCAATTCTGCTATGCGTGCAGAGAAGATGAAGCGTGAGACAATCGATGTTACACTTCCGGGTGTGAAGAAGATCGACGGACACAGACATCCAAACCAGATCGCGCTTGAAGATCTGGAGCGTGTATTTATCGGTATGGGATATGAGATCGTATCCGGGCCGGAAATTGAATATGACAAATACAACTTTGAGCTTTTGAATATCCCTGCAAACCATCCGGCAAAGGATGAGCAGGATACATTCTATATCACAAAGGACATTCTGCTTCGTACACAGACATCACCGGTACAGGCAAGAATCATGGAGCAGGGCAAGCTGCCAATCCGTATTCTGTCACCGGGACGTGTATTCCGTTCTGACGAAGTAGATGCAACTCATTCACCATCTTTCCATCAGGTTGAAGGACTGGTTGTTGACAAGGGAATCACAATGGCAGATCTGAAGGGAACACTCGATCAGTTCGCGAAGGAATTCTTCGGTGAGAAGACAAAGACGAAGTTCCGTCCGCACCATTTCCCATTTACAGAGCCTTCTGCAGAGGTAGATATCACATGCTTCAAGTGTGGCGGCAAGGGCTGTCGTGTATGTAAGGGCAGTGGCTGGATTGAGATTCTTGGTTGTGGTATGGTTCACCCACACGTATTGGAAATGTGTGGCATTGATCCGGAAGAGTATTCAGGATTCGCATTTGGTATCGGACTGGAGCGTATCACACTTCTGAAGTACGAGATCGATGATATGCGTCTCTTGTACGAAAACGACACAAGATTTTTGAATCAGTTCTAAGATGGAGGTAAGAAGATGAATACACCGATTTCATGGTTAAAAGTATATGTTCCTGATTTAGACGTGGATGTACAGGAGTTCGTAGACGCGATGACACTGTCCGGTTCCCATGTAGAAGGATACGAGAAGAAAGATAAGAACTTAGAGAAGATAGTAGTTGGTAAGATCGAGAAGATCGAGAAGCACCCGGATGCAGATAAGCTCATTATCTGTCAGGTAAATATCGGTGCTGAGACAATCCAGATCGTAACAGGTGCTCCAAATGTAAAGGAAGGCGACCTTGTACCGGTTGTTTTAGATGGCGGTAAGGTTGCAGGCGGACATGATGGCGAGCCACTCCCGGAGGACGGCATCAAGATCAAGAAGGGCAAGCTTCGTGGTATCGAGAGTAATGGTATGATGTGCTCCATCGAAGAGCTTGGTTCATCCAGAGATCTGTACCCGGAAGCACCAGAGTATGGTATTTACATTTTCGGGGAAGAGTCGGGTGTAAAGCCGGGCGATGACGCGATTGCAGCACTTGGTCTGCATGATTCTGTTGTAGAGTATGAGATCACATCGAACCGTGTTGATTGTTTCTCTATGATCGGTATGGCAAGAGAGGCTGCTGCAACCTTTGACAAGGAATTCCATGAGCCGGAAATCAAGGTACAGGGCAGTGGCGGAGATGTCAATGATTACATTACCGTGGATGTACAGGCCCCGGATCTGTGCCCGCGTTATACAGCCAGAGTTGTTACAGATTTGAAGATCGGTCCTTCCCCAAAATGGATGCGTGAGAGACTGGCTTCCCAGGGAATCCGTTCCATCAACAATCTGGTTGATATCACAAACTATGTTATGGAAGAGTACGGTCAGCCAATGCACGCGTATGACTTAGATACGATCGCAGGCAAGAAAATCGTTGTAAAACGTGCCAATGACGGTGATACATTTGTGACACTCGACGGACAGGAACGTAAGATGGACAACGATGTTCTGATGATCTGTGACGGCGAGAAGGAAATCGGTATCGCCGGTATCATGGGTGGCGAGAATTCTATGGTTACGGATGACATCAAGACATTGCTGTTCGAGGCAGCCTGCTTCGACGGTACGAATATCCGTCTCACAACAAAGCGAATCGGTCTTGCGACAGATGCAGCTGCAAAATTCGTGAAGGGACTTGATCCAAATTTGGCAGAACAGGCAATCAATCGTGCCTGCCAGTTGATCGAGGAGCTTGGCTGTGGTAAGGTCGTGGACGGTATGGTGGATGTATATCCAAACCCGGTCAAGGAGGTTGTACTTCCGTTTGAGCCTGAGAAGATGAACAAGCTGCTCGGAACAGACATTTCTTCTGATGTTATGCTTTCCATCTTCAAGAAGCTGGAGCTTCGTTATGACGAGAAGACAAATATGCTGACAATCCCTACTTTCCGTCAGGATCTGAAATGTATGGCAGATCTTGCAGAGGAAGTAGCACGTTTCTATGGCTATGCAAATATTCCGACGACTCTGCCACACGGCGAGTCCACTGCAGGTAAGAAGAGCTATGCAGAGCGTGTAAATGATATCGTAAGAAATATTGTCGAGGGCGATGGTTTCTCTGGAGCTATGCATTATTCGTTCGAGAGTCCGAAGGTATTTGACAAGCTGCTCATCCCACAGGATTCCGTATATAGAAAGGCAATCCAGATCATGAACCCACTTGGCGAGGACTTCTCTATCATGAGAACGCTTCCGTTAAATGGTATGCTGACATCCCTTTCTACAAACTATAACCGTAGAAATAAACATGCGAGACTGTATGAGCTTGCAAATGTATATCTGCCGAAGGCACTTCCGTTGACAGAGCTTCCAGATGAGCGTATGATGCTGACACTTGGTATGTTCGGTGAGGGCGATTTCTTCGATCTGAAGGGTGTGATTGAAGAGCTGACAGAGAAGCTTGGATTTGCAAAGGAAGTAAGCTACGAGCCAACATCTGAGCATCCATTCTTACATCCGGGACGTCAGGCAAATATCACGAAAGGCAAGCTTTCGGTTGGTTATCTCGGACAGCTTCATCCGGAGGTTGTTGAAAACTATGGCATGAAGAAGGAAGTCTATGTCGCAGTTTTGGATATGCAGACAGTTACAATGCTTACGACATTTGACAGAAAGTACGAAGGTATCGCGAAGTTCCCAAGCGTTACACGAGATCTGGCACTGGTTGTAGATAAGAGTGTATTTGTTGGCGAAATCGAGAAGGTCATCAAGAAGTGTGGCGGCAAGATGTTAGAGAGCTACAAGCTGTTCGACGTTTACGAGGGCGCACAGGTGGCACCGGGTAAGAAGTCTGTTGCATACTCTCTCGTATTCCGTGACAAGACAAAGACTTTGACGGATGCGGATGTTAATCCAGTCGTAGAGAAGCTTCTTGCAGAGCTTTCGAAGATGGGCATCGAGATCCGTGCATAATAGCATAGTTCTGCGTGCAGAATTTTATGGAGCAGATAAATATGAACGAAATGAAATTAAGTGATTTTAATTATGAATTGCCACAGGAGCTGATCGCACAGGATCCGCTCCTGAAGCGAAGCGATTCCCGGCTTATGGTGTTGAACCGTGCGACTGGAGGAATCGAACACCGACATTTCTCGGATGTGATCGAATACTTAAATCCGGGTGATTGTCTGGTTATCAATGATACAAAGGTCATTCCAGCCAGACTGATTGGCGTCAAGGAAGATACAGGGGCATCCATTGAGGTGCTGCTGTTGAAGCGCCACGATGATAAGGTCTGGGAGACGCTGGTAAAGCCGGGGAAAAAGGCACGTGTAGGTGCGCGTATTTCCTTTGGTGAAGGCAAATTGGTCGGCGAGGTCATCGACATTGTTGAAGAGGGCAATCGTCTGATCCGTTTTGAATACGAAGGAATCTTTGAGGAAGTGTTGGATGAGCTTGGACAGATGCCGCTTCCACCGTATATTACACACCGTCTGGAGGACAAGGATCGTTATCAGACGGTCTATGCAACACATACCGGTTCGGCAGCAGCACCGACGGCAGGCTTGCATTTTACGAAGGAACTTCTGGCGCAGATCAAAGAGAAGGGCATCAAGATTGCAAGAGTGACCTTGCATGTCGGACTTGGTACGTTCCGTCCAGTGAAGGTGGAGAATATTTTAGAACATCATATGCATAGTGAGTTCTATGTGATTGATGAGGAAGCTGCCAATACGATCAATGAGACGAAGGCAAATGGTGGCAAGATCGTATCGGTTGGTACCACGAGCACGCGTACGCTTGAGACGGTCGCAGATGAGACAGGACATGTACGTGCCTGCAGTGGCTGGACGGATATTTTTATCTATCCGGGATACAAATTCAAGGTGGTTGACCGCCTGATCACGAATTTCCATCTGCCGGAATCTACATTGTTGATGCTTGTTTCTGCATTGTATGACCGCGAGAAGATTCTTGAAGCATATAAGATTGCTGTGGAGGAGAAGTACAGATTCTTCTCATTTGGAGACGCTATGTTGATTTTATAAAATTGGAGTATGGCGTTGATAAGAAAATAGAATACGATATATGATGGTATAATCGTATAAAGATTAACAAAGAAATGGAGGAAAAAGTTATGAGTCGTTTGAAGCAGGCAGTGAAGATGCTACGGTATAACTTTTCCTCCATTGCTTTTTTTGAGATAGTTTACCGGGTATTGTCATTGGCAATTCTGACACCGGCAATGTATGGACTGCTGAATGTGTCCATGGATATCGCAGGCGTTTCGTATCTGTCATCCGGAACGATCTACCGGTATATGCGGTCGCCGATTACCTATGTGGCATTCCTGCTGATTTTGATTCTGATCGCATTTTTCCTACTGATTAATCTGTCGGGAATTATTTACAGTATGGAAGCGTCGGTGCGGCGCGAGAAGCTGAATCCGATGGATATTTTGCTGCATGGAATCGGAAATGCCTGCCGGAGTCTGACACCGAAGAATCTGCTCACACTTGGTTATGTATTGTTTGTTCTGCCATTCACATATTCGCTGACATTGTCAGGCACGTTGCTCGGCTTGAAGCTGCCGGAATTTTTGACACATTTTCTGAAGAATTATAAGTTCGGAGTGATGGGGGGGCTTGCCATCTACCTTGTGCTCTGTCTGACCTTCTTCAAAGAAATTTTTACGCTCAACTATTTTGTCCTGTATAAGGTCAATTATAAGCAGGCACGCCGTATGAGTAAACAGGCGATGAAACGGCATGTATTACTTATGATGATCGGTGTCATTTCATTAAATCTGGCGATTGCCGTCATTGCGGTGCTGCTGGAAGGTGCATTTGCAGCGGGAATCTCGAAGGTTGTACTTAACCTGATTCCGAACAAAACGGTTGTGACAGTGATTGATACAATCTTCCGTGTCGCGACGGTGATTCTTTATGTGTTGATTGTCATAGTTGCAACGCCGCTGATTCATGCATATATCTGCGCACATTTCTATGAACGTGAAGGCGATATGGATTATGAGGAGTTCAAGAAACTCCATGTAAATAAGATTCAGGAGCGGGAGGAGAAGATTCTTCTGAGCCGTTCACGGAAGAAGCAGCGTACATTTTTGGCTTCTATTGTTGCGTTCGGTCTGATACTGAATGGCTGTTATGTGTATCTGTCAACCAACAATTACATGTCCTTTCGTATTGCATATCCGACGAATGCATCGGTGACAGCGCATCGCGGGGATGCCGGAAATGCACCGGAGAATACAATGCCTGCATTTGAAAAGGCAGTGGAAGCAGGTGCGGATATTATTGAGTTGGATGTACGACAGACGGCGGATGGCGTGTATGTAATCATGCATGATGAAAGTCTGAACCGGACCGCGAATGTCAAGCGTAAGGTCGGTGAAGTGGATTATGATTATATCAGCAAGCTGGATGTCGGAAGCTCCTATGACCGGTCGTATGATGGCACGCGGATTCCGACGTTGGAGGAAGTGCTGATTTTTGCCAAGGAAAATGATGTATTCTTGAATATTGAGTTAAAACCGGCAGATACTGATCAGAATTATGTGCAGGGCATTGTGGATCTGTTGCATGAATATGATTTTGTGGATCAGTGCATGCTTGGCTCGCAGAGCGTCGCGGCGTTACGCGAGGCAAAGGAACTGGATCCGGATATCTCAACGCTCTATATTATGACGATGGCATTTGGCGATTTTGCAGGCATGCAGGGAATCGATGGATTCAGCATCAAACATACGTATATTAGTAACAACATGGTAAGTCGGATTCACGCAAAGGGAAAGAAGATTTATGCATGGACGGTAAACAATGAGTCGGACATCAAGGATCTGTTGCTACTGGATGTGGATGGAATCATCACGGATGATCCTGCCAATACAAAGGAAGTTATATCCAACGCAAATGATTCCATCATTGAAGATTGGATGAAACGGTTGATCTATAAATACTAGATTGAATGTAAAAACAGATTGATTGGAAATGAAAAGGCTGCCAGATGTGGCAGCCTTTTTTGCTATGGTGACGTGAAAAATGCAGTGATCAGATCAGCTAAAGCAGTGTAGTCATCCTTGTGCATCAGCTCGCTTGCAGAGTGCATGGCAAGAACCGGAATACCGATATCACACGCGCGCATTGGCAGGTAGGAGGATACGATCGGACCAAGCGTCTGCCCGCCCGGCATGCCGGAACGGTTGACGGTGCGCTGCAGGGCAATTCCATTTGTGTTGCACAGGTCAATGATGCAGGCACCAGCTTCACTGTCACATACATAACGTTGACTGGAACTTGATTTCAGGACAGCACCTTTTCCGAGCAGAACTGTATTGGTAATGTCGGATTTCTCGTTGTAATTTGGATGTGTGGCATGTGCGACGTCTACGGACAGATAAAATCCATCTTCAATCAGTGAAAGCTGGCTGCCTGCAGCCAGGCGTTTTACGATATCGGAGAGTAATGTGCTGTCAGCTCCCTGCTTGGAGCGGCTCCCGATTTCTTCATTATCAAAAAGTGCGCCGATGCAGAGTGTATTGGAAGGCTCTGCACTTGCCAGTCCTTCTAGGATGGCACAGACCGAAGAGATATTGTCGATACGCGGACTTGTCACAAATGCATCATTCATACCGACGGTCGTTGGTGCATCGCAGATGTACAGGTACAGATCGAAGTCTAAAATATCATCTGGAGAGATGTTTAGTTTTTCTGCCACATAAGAAAGCAGAAAATGGGAATCTGCTGCGGGCGAGACCATATCTACAATCGGAATCAGTTCCTTCTGTACATCCAGTTCTTCTTCTTTGCCGCCACGTTTCAGATGCGGAGCAAGGTTCGGGATGATAGCAACCGGTTTTTGGGAATCGAATAGACGGACTTCCGGGTGGAAGCTTGTGTCGCCCTTGAGGATAACTTTTCCTGCGAGTCCGAGCGGACGGTCAAACCATGTTTCCTTGATAAGTCCACCGTATGGTTCCACGTTTATTTGCAGATATCCCAGCTTTTTTAATTCCGGGTTCGGCTTTACCTTGAGCATCGGGAAATCCGTATGGGCGCAGGCGATGCGCACCTGTGTGCTCTGTGCGCCTTTGACGAACGGAATCACGATCGAAGAAAATGGGGCAAGGTAGTATCTGCCAGCGGCGAGCTCGGTGAGATTTTCCCGGTCGGATATCTGTGTGAAGTTATGCGCATCTAAATATTCTTTAGCAAGGGCGGCAACATGGAATTGGGTTTTGCCGTTCTGTAAGAAACGCAATAAAGTTTTCATGTGATGATCTCCTTTCGAAATCGTGTGGTTCATTTATGTAGTATAGAGAGTTCCTAGTGAGATTGCAAGGCTGGGAGGAAACTTTTGTTGGCGAAATGGGCGTAGAGAGGAAATTTCTGGGAAGAAAACCCACGCGGTGGGCGTGGGGAGCAGCAGAGAGCAGGAAAAGCCCAAGTATAGCTTGTGCATATGGAATAAGGAACGTATAATGGATGTAGTATTATATATGCAACATAAGATAAAACAGATTAGTGAAGAACATGCAATGAACATGGATAAGAACATGCAGTGAATATGGAGAGAAACAAGCAGTGAAAAAGATTATAATAACGCTGAAATATATGGTAGCTAGTTTGCTCATCGCGCTTTCGTTCGCGGGATGTGTAGCCGGGCAACCCGCCGCGGATGATTCGACCACGGCTGCCATAGAAGCGCAGGATATAACGGAGAATCCTGACGCGCGAGATAAAGACTCGCAGCCAGATGCACAATCGGAGAATGGGCTTCCGCGTGCAATCCAGACGGGAACTCCAGTTTCGCTTGCTGACATTCCGGCTTACGACGGAACGTCGTATATCCAGCTTGAGAATAATATGCCGGATTTTACAGAGGAAGAAAAGAAGAGTACGGAAGCGTTTGAACGATATAGTGATCTGGATTCGCTTGGACGCTGCGGGCAGGCGTATGCGAATATCTGCCCGGAATTACAGCCGACGGAAGAACGGGGCACAATCGGAAATGTTCGTCCAAGCGGCTGGCACACGGTGAAGTATAATGATCTGATCGACGGGAATTATCTCTACAATCGCTGCCATCTGATTGCGTACTGTCTTGCCGGTGAAAATGCAAATGAGAAGAACCTGATTACCGGGACAAGATACCTGAATGTGGATGGGATGCTTCCATTTGAGGAAAAGGTAGATGCATATGTAAAAGAGACTGGAAATCATGTGCTGTACCGGGTGACACCGATTTTTGAAGGGGATAATCTGGTTGCTTCCGGCGTGGAGATGGAAGGATGGTCTGTCGAGGATGAGGGAGCTGGAATTTGTTTTTATGTGTACTGCTATAATGTACAGCCGGGAATTGGGATCAACTATGCGGATGGAACAAGCTGGGAATCTGAAATACAGGAACAAACACCGAATTCAGAACTAATGGGGGACAATAAAAATGAAACGGCACAGACCTATATTTTGAACACAAACACGAAGAAGATTCATCGTCCGACTTGTTCGAGTGTCAGCCAGATGAAGGAGAAAAACAAGCAGATCTATGAGGGAACGGTGGAGGAGTTAGAGAACATGGGATATACCCCGTGTAAGAAATGTAATCCGTGATTGTAATCCGGCTTCCTATATGTGCATCGAGGCAAAATAACACGTAAATTAATATGCAAACAATCCGCGGATGTGTGTAAAACAATCCATAAATCGGTTGTTGCTGGAAATGAGCCGTGTTATAATGATGTAGATTTTTATGGCGAGACGTTCAGGCTTGAAAATGAAAACAAAAACTGTGTACAGATACAGGATTTGAAAAGACTTAAATATGCGTATTACATAATATTAGACATGCAGAAAGAGAGAAAGTTATGAAATTATCAAGAGTTCATGGACTCTCCGGCGAAGTGACAGTACCAGGAGACAAGTCCGTTTCCCACAGAAGTATTATGCTTGGCTCGATTGCGAAGGGCAACACGGAGGTAGAGGGATTCCTGCAAGGGGCTGACTGCCTGTCGTCGATTGCCTGCTTTCGTAAGATGGGTGTCGAGATCGAGAATAACGGAGACAAAGTATTGGTACATGGTCGTGGCCTGAGAGGCTTGAAAGCACCGGATTCGATTCTGGATGTTGGAAACAGCGGAACGACAACACGTCTGATGTCGGGAATCCTTGCGGCACAGCCATTTGTATCAACGGTCAATGGCGATGCGTCGATTCAGAAACGTCCGATGAAGCGGATTATCACGCCGCTTTCCCAGATGGGTGCAGATATTCAGAGCTTACGCGGGAATGACTGTACACCACTTGAGATTCATGGAACGAATTTGCATGGCATACATTATGATTCGCCGGTGGCTTCGGCACAGGTCAAATCAGCGATTCTGCTTGCAGGACTTTATGCGGATGGCGAGACATCTGTGACAGAACCAGAAGTAAGTCGGAACCATACGGAGCTGATGTTTGAAGAATTCGGCGTGGATATCCGTACAGAAGGAAAGAGCGTGTATGTAAAACCAGCAGACGAGCTGTATGCAAAGAAAGTAATTGTGCCTGGTGACATTTCTTCGGCAACATATTTTCTGGTAGCGGCTGCGATTACACCGAACAGCTGTGTAACGGTGAAAAATGTAGGCATCAATCCGACACGAGATGGTATCCTGCGTGTGCTTTCGGATATGGGAGCGGATGTGACAGTTGAGAAGACATCTGGCGAGATCGGAGAGCCAACGGCTGATGTGACAGTTCGCACCTCGGATCTGAAAGGCTGTGTCGTTGGAGGCGAGGTAATCCCAACTCTGATCGATGAGATTCCGGCGATTGCGATTCTTGCCTGCTTTGCAGAGGGTGAGACAATCATCAAAGATGCGACGGAGCTGAAGGTGAAGGAATCCAACCGGATTGATGTGATGGTAGATAATCTGAAGAAGATGGGCGCAGATATCGAGGCGACCGAAGATGGTATGATCATCCGCGGTGGCAGACCGCTTCACGGCGCAGTGATCGACAGCCATTTGGATCACAGGGTTGCGATGAGCTTTGCGGTTGCTGCAATGAATGCAGAGGGCGAGACAGAAATCACCGGCGCTGAATGCGTGGATATTTCGTACCCGGGATTTTATGAAGACATGCGCAAGCTGGTGAAACTGTAGACCAGACAGCAAAATAGACAGATAGATCAAGTGTGCAAAGCCAATACATAACATGGATTTACGCTTTGCAACCAAAATAAAAAGTTCGATGAAACATGAATCGTCTCATCGAACTTTTTATTTCCGGATTCTCAGCAATTACTCCGCGTCAGCATCTTCAGCCTTTGCTTCTTCTACAGGCTCCTCAGCAGCTGCTTCCTCTGACTTCTCGGAATCATCTGGATTGATCGTCACGTAATCACGGTTTGCATCTTCCATCTCAAGATCGAGATCATCTGCAAACAGATCATCCTCTTCGATATCATCCTCGTTATCAAAGATCTTTGGCATTTTGTCCTTGATTGTTGTCTTTACTTTGTTGATCTTTTCATCAACGTTGTTATCCTGATATACCTTAGATTCTCTGATCTTGTCCTTGAATGCATAGCACAGACCACCAACTGCGGCTGCAGCAACTGAAAATTTTACGACACCTTTAAAAAACTTACCCATGTCTGAATCTCCTTTTCCATAATTATCTATATTTTACCACGATTATATAAAGACTATTCTAATACATGCAATAATAAAAAGCAAATGAAAATCTGTGGTTCACAGAAAGTTTAGAATTATTTCTTTGCCTTGCACTGTGGGATATGGTAGACTAGATTGTAGTAAAAAGACCGGAGGGTAATATAAAATGAAGAATTTAAAAGAATCCGAGAAGAATTTCCTTACCTGTGCGATTTTGATTGCGCTTGTTGGAATAGCATTGGTTTTCTTAGACCAAACTACATTAGGAATCCTGAGCATCATTGCGGCAGGCGTGTTTGTAGCAATCTTTTTCAAGATGGTAATCACGAGAAAAAAAGAGGAAAAAGAGGAAGAAAAAGGGCATGATGACAGTAAATGAGAATCGAAAGCAGTTTGAACAGTGGACGCTGGATTATCAGAGCCAAAAGGAACGGGCGGACCGGTTATTCAGCCGGATTTCCACGTTTCGTATCCTGACATTTTTAATCGGTGCGGCTGGCTTGATCGTCGGAATTACTGAAAAAGAAAAATCATATGCAACGCTTCTGGTGATCGCCGGTGTGTTGTTCCTGATCGGCTTTGTAGCACTTGTGAAATGGCACAGTGTTGTAGCGGAACGACAGGAGTCGCTGACGGAGAAATGGGAGGTCTGCCGGCGGTATTGCAATCGTTTTACCGATGGATGGCGGAAGTTTGAAGAGAAAGGAACTGTGTATCTGCGTGAGGACGATTGTGTTGCCGCAGATATTGATTTGCTTGGAGAGAATTCTCTGTATCAGATGATTTCTGTCTGTCATACAGAGAAGGGAAAACAGACATTTGCAGACCATCTCACAACGCGGTATATCGAGGAAGCGGAGCGGGAGCAGCGACATGCTGCAATCAAAGAGCTTTCGGGGAAACCGGAATTTGCCGTAGAGTTTGAGACAGCCGGACGCAGGATGGAAGCGGAAAAAGAAAAGTTTGACGCGGAAGCGTTTGAAGATTTCTGCGGGGACGTGGCACAGGGCAAGCTCCCGGCATTTGCACATGTATTGCGTTTTTTGTTGCCGGTTTGTGAGATTGCGAGTCTGGTATTGTTCCTGACTGGCACGATTTCCTATGGATATCCACTTGCTGGATTTCTGGCATTGCTTGTCATTTCGTGGCTGACCAAGTTCATGACGGACGGTATCATTCAGCCGGTTTATTATGCAAGTACCGTGAGCGGAGAATACGAAGTGATGCTCTCCTTGGTCGCAGAACAGGCATTTCAGAGCGAAGTCCTTGCCAGGATGCAGCAGCGCGCAGGCGGGGCGACCGGAGCGGTCCGGGCATATCATAAATTAAAAGCAATCAGTCAGGCATATAATATTTCCTTCAATCCATTGGTACACCAGATCTTATGTGGACTTCTTTTGTGGGACTATCAGCTTGCAGCGGTTGTTTCCCGGTGGAAGAAAACATATGGAACGCAGGTTGCTGGATGCTCGGATATGATTGCGGAGCTGGAAGATCTGATGAGCTTTTCTGTGCTGGGAATGGTACGGGAGACTGGAGAAGGGCAGATTGATTATACGGAGACAGAGGTGCATCTGGAGGGAACGAATCTGTATCACCCATTGCTGTTGCCAGATCAGGCACAGGGCAACGATGTAACACTTGGCTCTGGTATCACGATTATCACGGGATCAAATATGTCTGGAAAGACAACCTTTTTAAGAACGGTTGCCATCAATCTGGTACTTGCTTATCTTGGTGCACCAGTCTGTGCAGAAACATTGAAGGCATCTTATATGCGCATCTTTACATCTATGCGGGTAAAGGACGATGTGGCGCATGGTATCTCCACTTTCTATGCGGAGATTCTACGCATCAAGGAGATGGCTGTCTACCGCAAAGAGGAAAAACCAATGCTCTGTCTGATCGATGAGATCTTCAAGGGGACCAATTCCGCAGATCGTATCGTCGGTGCGAAGGAGGTTATCACGAAGCTCGCAGGCAGCCGTTGCATGACGGTTGTTTCTACACATGATTTTGAGCTTTGCAGCATTACAGATAAGGACCAGACACCGGCGGTAAACTATCATTTTCAGGAATATTATGAGGGAGATGAGCTGCGGTTTGACTATAAGATCCGCGATGGCAGATGTACAACGACAAATGCGCGGGCAATCCTTCGGATGGCAGGCTTTGAGGTCTGATGATTTGTGAAATATTGTACAATTTTGATAAAAAATAGGCTTCCATTTGTCGAAAACGCTTTGTCAATTATGCACAATGCCAATTATGAATTATTGACAAATCGAAGGTTGACTTTGCCTCGTATTTTGTTATAAAATCGAAGTAGTGAAATTTAATTACAAGGGGGTATATGGCAATGGCATTACCAGCAAATATTACCGCAGAATCAGACAGCAATGTCCTTACAATTGCGGCATCAAATAACAAAGGACTGTTGATTCGTTTCCTGAATGAGCAGGTAGAAGATGGATTTTATGCATTGGTTATTGACTATTTAAAGGATAGTAATTTTGACCTCAAGAATATGATGGTTGATGACGATGTAAAGACACAGTGTACAAAGCTTTACGAGTTGGGTGAGTTCGTAGACACCAACATCAAGGCGACAGGACGTTATGAGATTGAAGAGTGGATTGAACCATTGTTCAAGTTTGTATATGGCGATATCGATCCGTTGGATGTGGATGCTCCAATCAGCACATCCGGTATTTATCGTTACAGCATCTGGCTGATCTATCTGTATCAGAGAGAGTGCTTCGGTGATGCGATGCGTCTGATCGGTGAGCGTATTGCACCATTGCTGATCAATCTGAGCTATCAGATTTTAGAGGATGATGACAGACCGAAGAACTTTGATAAGGCAATTATGGGTTATCTCGATCTGATCAACGTTATCATGGAGATGGGACTTCCGGCGGACAATGCAAATTCGGATGCATATATGAACAATCTGGAAGTATTGTTTGATTATGTAGTAGAAGACCCACATGTAGGAAATGATTATAAGATTCAGTTCTCAATCGGACTGTTCAACGCATATATTCACAACAAGGAATACAGCAAGGCATTTGAGTTTTATGGATTGAATGCAGAGTATATTCCAATCGACAATATGTCAGTCTATGAGAGCTTCAAGGAATTGATCCGCAACACGAATTCGGCAGCCGATACAACAGTGCTGAGCAGAAGTGTGATCAATGCAATCTCTAAGCAGGAGATCTATAACAAGCGTATTGATACACTGATCGCAGAGGTATCTTCCTTTGTAAGAAAGGTATATCTCTATATCGAGAACGAGCCAAATATGAAGAAAAATCTGCAGATTCTTGGCGCAGGTGCTTCCTTAAGTGACAAGCACAATATCTTCGAAGGCTTGTACGAGTATAACCTGGTGTTCTATGAGTGTGGAATCAAGGATCTGGTAAATCAGGACAATTCCAACAAGTCATGGGAAGAAAAGTACGAGATTCTCGATTTACTCTATACAACGTTGAATGTTATCTTTGATGGCTACAATGTATATGAGATCTCAAACAAGATTGAGCATCAGTATGTAGAGCTTACATGGATTGGAAATTATGTTAACGCGAATCCTTCTCTGCTCAAGCTGTTCTTCAGTGTAAAGGAGAAGATTAAGGCGTTTAAGGTTCGTAAGAATTCTATCCTTGAGAAGTCTAAGACAAACTACGAGATCAAGCAGATGATTGATGATCGCCAGAAGGCACTCGTATTTATGACAGCAGAGGATATGATCTGCAACGGTTTGAACAGTGGTAGAATTAATATTATTAATAATAACTATGATCCAAAGGTAGCTGAAAAGCAGTTGATTAAGACCTACGCAGAGATTGTAGTTCCTGCAAAGTACAAGAAGGCAGAGGCACCACAGTCTGGCGGTAAGTTCTTTGGTAAGAATTCTGGACCTGCGATGGATCCAGATCTGCAGAAGCTGTTGTCTGACACAAAGATAGAGGAGATGCTCCTGAAGTCTGAGTGGCTGTGGAACCAGTATGAGGACAAGGGAAATGATCAGCAGACACCAGAGGAAGCTACATACAGTGTTGTATGCCTGATCAAGGTAGTAGAAAAGCTCCTTGACAGAAAGGGTGGAAGCTCTTCTCGTTCAGAATCCTCTCCGAACAAGAAGGTTATCATCACAAAGACTGGTAAGGTTATCGAGTTATCTGATGAGGGTGCACAGACACAGAACAATAATACAACACTTCAGCCAACCGTGATCGAGAACCTGAACAACATCATCGTGACATTGAAGGACAAGTCCGATGCAAATGTAAAGTATGTACAGGCGTATGTAAATGACTGGTTGAATTCCGTTGTAGATGCGAAGCTGGATAAGAACTCTATGCTGCAGTTATATGAAGCAGAAGAGCTTCGTAACAAGACATTGACGGTGATCAAGAAGCTTCGTGCAGATCTTTTATAATCAGACCACAAAAAAACCTTTATTATAAAGTGGGAGGTATCTTACGGATACCTCCTAATTTTATTCTGAATACCTGCACAGAACAGGAGTCAATCGAAACATGGCAGAGAAGAGACAACGAATCAATGTGAATATTTATCGTGCCAGCCACAACGCGGAGGAAAGTCAGTATATATTCGACGTGGAGGAGGAACTGAAAAAGCTTCCGAAAAGTCCGGGTGTCTATATCATGCACAGCAAGAATGATGATATCCTCTATGTGGGAAAGGCAGTGAGTCTGCACAGCCGGGTGCGGCAGTATTTTCAGACCGGACATGGACACGGAGGATCTGCAAAGATTGCCAAAATGGTGTCGCAGATCGCGTATTTTGAATATATTGTGACAAGCTCTGAGATGGAAGCACTTGTGCTGGAATGCAATCTGATCAAAGAGTACCGCCCGAAGTATAACACGATGATGACGGATGACAAAGGTTATCCGTATATCCGCGTGACGGTGGAGGAAGCTTTCCCACGGTTTTTGTACAGCCATTCTATGAAGCGGGATCATTCCAAATATTTCGGACCATACACCAATGCACGGGCAGTCAAGGATATCCTGGAATTGATCAATAAGCTCTATCATCTGCGTACATGCAACCGCAGACTGCCGCAGGATATCGGCAAGGATCGCCCATGCCTGTATTACCAGATCGGGCAGTGTAAGGCACCGTGCAATGGGAAGATCAGTCAGGAGGATTACGGCAGACAGGTGCAGGCGGCGTTGTCGTTCCTGAATGGAAATTACAAGGAGATATTGACGGAACTTCAGGAGCAGATGCGGGCGCAGGCGGAAGAAATGGAGTTTGAGAAAGCGGCTGAGACGCGGGATCTGATCGAGAGTATCCGGCATATCGAGGATAAGCAGCAGATGAATAAGGCGTCTGGTGAAGACCGGGATGTTATCGCGTGTGCATCGAACGACAAGGATATTGTAGTGACCGTATTCTTCGTGCGGGATGGTAAACTGCTTGGACGGGAAAATCATCATATGAATGGCAACAGCAAGGAACGGTTGTCAGAGGTGCTGGCGGCATTTATCAAGCAGTTTTATTCGGGGACACCGTATCTGCCGAGAGAGATTCTGGTTCCGGAAGTGCCGGAGGAACAGCAAATCTTAGAGGCGTATTTGAGTGAACGGCGCGAATCGAAGGTGCAGATTGTTGTGCCGCAGAAGGGAGACAAGAAAAAGATCTTGGATCTGGCGGCAGAAAATGCGAGATTGGTACTAGCGCAGGATATGGAACGTGTGAAGCGGCAGGAGAAGCGGACAATCGGAGCGGCAAATGAGATTGCGGAGCTTCTTGGAATTCCGTCGGCGAACCGGATGGAGGCGTTTGATATCTCCAATATCTCTGGCGTATTGTCAGTGGCGTCGATGGTTGTGTTTGAACAGGGAAAGCCGAAGAAGAATGCGTATCGTAAATTCCGGCTGCGGACGGTAACGGGTCCGGATGATTATGCATCTATGAAGGAAGTGCTGTCGAGACGATTCACAGATGAGAAGATGGATGTTTTGCCAGATGTCATTATGATGGATGGTGGTAAAGGACAGGTAAACGTTGCATTGATGGTATTGGATAGCCTGGGGCTTGACATTCCAGTGTGTGGTATGGTAAAAGATGATAACCACAGAACAAGAGGCTTGTATTATAATAATGTGGAAGTGAAGTTCCCGAAGGGCAGTGAAGCGATGTTGATGGTGACGGCACTGCAGGATGAAGCGCACCGCTTCGCGATAGAATATCACCGGCAGCTCCGCAGCAAAAATCAGGTACATTCCGTGCTCGATGAGATACCGGGGGTAGGTGAGAATCGGCGGAAGCAGCTGCTCAAATATTTCGGTGAGATACGGAAGGTCAGGGAAGCGACAATCAGCGAGCTTGCAGAAGTGCCGGGAATTCCAGAGCCCATTGCGAAGAATGTGTATGAATTTTTTCATGCGGAATAAACTGTCTAACCGGTATTAGAAAACAGACGAATAAAGACTTAGGAGAACACGATATGTTTCAGAGATTTTTTCCAAACGAATATTACGACAGCACCTATCATATTGATTTTCAGGCATTCTATGACAAAGGATACCGCGCGGTGCTGTTTGATGTTGACAATACACTGGTGGAACATGATGCACCCGCCAATGCGCGTGCAAAGGCATTGATACAGAAATTAAAGGATATGGGATATGGTGTCTGCTTCGTGTCAAATAACGATGAGGAACGTGTAAAATCCTTCAATGAACAGGTTGGAGCAACTTATGTATATAAGGCAGGAAAACCGTCAGCCAGGGGATATGTGCAGGCAATGCAGAAGCTTGGTACTGACCGGACGAATACGTTGTTTGTCGGAGACCAGATCTTTACTGATATCTGGGGTGCAAACAATGCGCAACTTTACAGCATCTTAGTACAGCCGATTGCAAAGCACGAGGAGATTCAGATTGTGTTAAAACGAATCCCGGAAAAATGGGTGTTGCACAGCTATCTGAAGAAACATACATTGCAGACAGGAAAGTAAAAAAGAAAACACACGAAAAAGAAAAAGACGCGGAAAGCGTCTTTTTCTTTGGGTTAAAATATATTTATCAATAAAATAATTAAGCAAGCTTGTTAACAGCAAGTGTTAAACGGGAAATCTTTCTTGAAGCGTTGTTCTTGTGGTAGATTCCCTTTGAAGCAGCCTTGCTGATCTCGGATGTAGCAACCTGAAGTGCAGCTTCTGCAGCAGCCTTATCGTTTGCCTCGATAGCAGCCTCAACCTTCTTAACTAAAGTCTTAATCTTAGACTTGATCATTTTGTTTCTTAAAGTCTTTGTCTCGATAACAAGAATTCTCTTCTTTGCGGATTTGATATTAGCCAAACCTGACACCTCCATAAAATATTATAATAGTTTAAGTTTATATAATTATCACTTTGGTCAAGACACGAACAATCCGTCCACACCACTAGACAGATTGGACCAGTGAAAATTTCTAATTGTGTTCACACACAAACCATAGAATAGCAAAAAGCCATTTTTCTGTCAATACTTTTTGATGAAAAAACCCGTAAAAACCTAAATTTTAGCTTGCAGAATAGTCCTGGATCATCTTATCGTAATCTGCGATTGGCATAGGTTTTGCAAACAGGAAGCCCTGACCGATTTCACAGTTGATGGAACTGAGCATTTCCAGCTGTTCGACAGTCTCGATGCCTTCGCTGACAACGCGGATATCGAGGGTGTGTGCCATCTCGATGATACTGCGCAGGATGCTGATTGCATTTTTGTCGTTTGTCGTTGACCGGGACAAGAAATCATGGTCAAGCTTGATGACATCGATCGGCAGATCCTTGAGCAGTGTAAGGGAAGAGTAGCCAGTTCCAAAATCGTCCATGTTGATGATGAAATCCATCGATTTCAGCTTGTTCAACACATCGATCATCTGTGAGTAATTCTCAGAGAAAATACTCTCGGTGATTTCGAATTCCAGATAATGATGTGGAATGTAGTACTTCTCGACGATCTCCTGTACTTTTGACAGGAAGTCCGGATGCGCCAGCGTTACCCGTGACAGGTTCACGGAGAACGGAATGACGTAGATGTCGGAATCGAGATACCGGCGGATGGACTTACAAGCCTGCTCGAGCATGAAACAGTCGATCTGATAGATGAAACCGTTCTTCTCGAAGGATGGGATAAAGGCTGCCGGTTCCAAAAATCCCTTGGAAGGAGATAACCAGCGCACCAGAAGTTCTCCACCGATCAGGCTCTTCGATGCAATATCGTACTTTGGCTGTACATATGCACAGAATTCGTTGTTCTCAAGGGCACCGTGGATGCTGTTCTCAAGCTGTGCATCGTTCAATACCTTCTTGTGGTATTCGTCATCATAGAATGCATACGATACGCCGGTTGAAGCATCGATGGACTTGCCAGCCATCATTGCGCGGTCGACTAAGCGGTTGATGCTGTAGCTGTGCATTGTTTCGTCGATGATAAGAATTCCGGTCGTGAAGTCTACGACGAACCGATCCTGAATGGCAAGGCATGCATCATGCACCTCTGCCTTGATGTTGTTGAAGATGGACATAAACTGATCTTCTGCCTTGTAGTGAATCAGCATGATGTAAGTATCGCTGATGACACGGGCAAATGTCTCACCTTCCTGCATATATTTGTTCAATACATCTGCGACTGCCTTGAGCGTCTGATCGCCCACATTATGACCATAGGTTTCGTTGATGTATTTGAAGTTCTTGATGTTAAAGTAGAACATAACATAATCGGTGTCCGGGTTGTCGTTTAAGATTGCCTGTGCATCGACCTTGAACTTCTCGAAGTTTCCATATCCGGTTACAATATCGCGGTAAGAAGCCTCGGCAATGCGCTTTTCGATGTTGATGTTCTGCTCGAGTTCCTTGCGGAGCTGTTCTGCCTTTGTCTCCTTGTGTGCGGAGGTTGAAATCAAAAATGTATGGCTGCCGGAACTCCAGTTGATCGTTGTCATATGGACATCCAGCGGCTCGTCGAGCGTGCGATTGTGCTTGATGCAGCCAACAGTCGGATTACTGTCAGAGATCTTATGTACCGGACAATCACGGCAAGGCCCGCTTTCCTGCTGCAGGCAGGTGTAGCATTTGCTGTTTAAAGCAAGTTTTGGGAAATATTCCCGCGCACATTCGTTGAAATACATGACGTCGTAGGAATCCTTGTCGACAACGACCATCGGATTCTGTACGAGATCAAACGCCTTGATCGTGTCATCTCGCAGCAATGACATCGCGCGGTTTGCCTGTTTTGTCTTGATCGCTTCTCCGAACAGGCGGAAGATCTGCTTAAATGCGGTCAATGTCTGCGCGTTCCATGTGACGTCTTTGTCCATGGAATAGAAGCTGATAAAGCCAATCCGTTTGCCGTTTGTATTGATATCGCACTGCATGAGCTTGCGGATGCCTTCCGCATACGGGTTCATGCTTGCGGTGTTTGTCTTGATCAAAGATGTATCGGAGGAATAGGTAATGCCGTCCGTTCCCATCGCAGATAATTCCTCCAGAATCGCAGCAGGCGTATGCTGGCGGAGCGTCATATCGTCGTTGATTCCCTTTTTGCACCATTGATGCGTACAGTCAACGAAGCTCTTGTTGTAGCTGTATTCCCAGATGCTGATCTTGTCGATGGCGTAGTGCTCGCCTACGATTGCCATTGCCTGTTCGATCGCAGTGTAGGTGTTGGTGCTGGCAAACAGTGTAGAAAGCAGGGAATCCAGAAGAGCAGAGGTTCCTGTTTCTTTTGCTGTCGGCTCGGAACGATCATTTTCGTACTTCCCACGTTCCATATCATCGGCATAGAAGAAGTAGCCGTTTTTGCCGTTTAACTTCGCCTGATACAGGGCAGTATCTGCATTTTCCAGCAGGACGTTATATGGAATCTGCTGGTTCGTTGCGGCGATACCGATACTGAGTGTGACCTTGCAATCGTGCTGGTACAGCTCACGCAGACGATCGGCGATCATAACGGCTTTTTCGCTTGCAAGCTGGGTATCTAACACATTGGATAAAAATACGCAGAATTCGTCGCCGCCGAGACGCCCGGCAATGCCGTAATCGCCTTTGAATTCCTGCAGCGCCTTTGCGATGTCGACGATGACTTCGTCACCCTTCAAATGTCCAAATGTATCATTGATCTTCTTGAAATCATCAATATCGACCAACATCAGAACCTGATAGCTGTTTCCGTTTAGTTCACGCAGGGATGCCTGAATTTTGCTCTCGGTTGTCGCCTTGTTGTAAAGTCCGGTCATCTGATCAGTCTCTGCACGGATCAGCAGCTTTTGCTGTTCCACCTTCTGGGCGTGGATGTTCCGGAGCAGACCAACGACACGAAGCGGCGTTCCCTCCTCGTCGTAGATGGTGGAGAATGTGGAGAAGTACCACTGGAAACCACCATTTTTCGTATTTAATTTGAACTCTGTCGAATGATATTCTGTGCCGGCTTTTGCCAGATAAAACAGCTCCTCGATCGCGGACTGTGTATCGTAAGAGACGAGTCCCATCTTGAGCATATTTTCGGTCGGGTTCTCAATCACAGATTCACCTTCAAAGATATGGTTGAACTTCTCGGCAAAGGTGATCGTATCGGTTGCAATATCATATTCGTAAGGAAGTTCCTCAGAGATATCAGAGATGATCAGATATTTCTGCTCTTCGAGCATTGCCTTTGTCTCGGCAATCTTCAGACTTGTAATATCTGACATAACGAGGTTTACAACCGGGAAGCCCTGTTCCTCGGAACCGGAGCGGGCGATGACTGCATTGACCCATTTGATGCTGCCATCCGCACACTGGATACGGAAGTTCATGATCTTGGAATTCTCCTCGTTTTCTGTCAGGTCAGCAAGCGCGTCGATCACAAGTGCCAGATCCTCACTCAATACGAGCTGCAGTGTGCTCTTGCCGAACTTCTCCTTGTAATCATGTTCAGAGTAGCCGCACATATCATAAAAGAAATTATTTGCCCATAAAAGAGAGAGATTGTTGTCGAGCAGATGCTTGCTCACACCGCTCGGAACGGTATTTGCGAAAATCTCCAGATCGGTCTTGGCACGGACGGTCTCGTTCGCTGCATTTTCCAGATTCGTGATATCGGTAAAAACGCACTGTAATACGTCACGACCATCGTTCAAAGAAAATGCCTGTCCGTTGCAAAGAACCGTAAGCACCGTACCGCTCTTCGTCACGATCCGATGCTGGATACTGATCAGATTCGAGATACTTAACTGATAGTTCATGGAGGCGATCACTTCTGTGAAGTCCTCCACATATAACAGATTATCCAGGGTACAGATCTTCTTGGACAATTCACGCGGAGAATACCCGGTCATTGTACAAAGTCCCTGGTCAAAGTCTAAAATATTGTATGGTGCATCTGTCTCCAAGACAAATGTAGCCACGTCATTTCCATTCACAAAATTGCTTGATGCCATTATCGCCCCACCACCTCATGTTGTATAAAAAAACTACTATTATTATAGAGGAAAACGGCATATGACGCAAGGCAAAAATGACGCAGAATTCCAGCGATACTGGACGCATTTATAAAATGGTTTCTTTACTTTGCAGGATGGAAATGGTAAAATAAATAAGCTTATAGATTTTTGAAAATTTACAGGAAAAAAGATTGTAATCGTTTATTATGAAAAGAGAAGAGTACAGAAAGTTTCAATGGCTTGCAAGTGTCTGCATTGCGGTGTTTATTTTGAGCTTTGCTGTGTGCCTGCTGGCGTTCAACCGGAGTGTGTACCGGCTTTCATCGACGGATTACCGCAACGGTGCGACGGTGGAGATTAGCAAGGCGGAAGCAGAACTTTATTATGGACAGATTGCAGACTCCTATTGCCGTTTTTTTACAGGAAAATACAGGATTGCCGGATATGAATTATCCGATGAAAATGTACATCAGCTAAACCGGTTGAAAGGGTATTACCGGTTTGCCTGGATATTATCAATTATGTCGCTGGCAGGAATGATATACAGCTTTCGCAGATTGTGGCGCAGGCGGGAGACGATGCCGTGTTTTTATGGCAGTGCAGGCGGTGCGTGTCTGGTCGCATTTCTGATGTTGCGGATCGTGACATCAAAAAGAGAGGTCTATTCAGGACTGCGTAACATGATATTTCGAGGGGATTACAGCTACTTCTCAACCGGAGATGTGCTGTGCAAGATATTGCCAGAAACCTTCGCACGGAATCTGGTGCTTTTATATCTCGGCATTGTTGCCGCCGAGATTTTCGTGTTTGTGATGATTCGTGTGGGAGTCCGCCTGGCGGGACGACCACATCGGTTTTAGATTTAGAGAAGGATATTTTTAAGGAGGGTTACAAAATATGAACAAACGACTGGAAGATTGGATAAATTGGATTTTAATTGATGAGTTAAAAAGTGGGATCATCAATGCACCGAAGCATCTGCTCGGAAACCATGACTATGGTGATGGTCAGGTAATCATGGTATATCGTCCGCATGCGGAGAAGGTCTGTGTCGTATCTCCAACCGGAAAGAATCGTGATGAGATGGAATGTCTGTCAGATGGTGTCTATGGATTTTACAGTGCAAAGAAGAAATATAAAGGAACAAAATACCGGATTGAGACGACATATCAGGATGGTACGACAGTTGTAACTGCCGATGCGTATGCATTTGATTCACAGATTACGGATTTCGACACGTATCTTTTTGCTGAGGGCAAGCACTATGATGTCTATGAGAAGTTCGGTGCACATCCTATGACCATTGATGGCGTGAAGGGTACTTATTTTGCAGTGTGGGCACCGCATGCGAGACGTGTCAGTGTCGTAGGTGATTTTAACATGTGGGATGGCGCACTCAACCCGATGCAGATGATGCAGACCTCCGGTATCTATGAGCTGTTTATCCCGGATGTAGCTCCGGGGGCTGTCTACAAATATCAGATTCTGACAAGAGACGGTGAAATCTTATACAAGGCAGATCCATATGGAAACCAGTGTCAGGTAAGACCGGACAATGCGAATGTCGTTGCGGATCTGACCGGATATAAGTGGAAGGATACGGACTGGATCGAGAACCGGAAGCAGCAGACGCGTGAGACCGAGCTGAAAAAGCCGATGGCAATTTATGAGTGCCACCTCGGTTCGTGGAAGAAGAAAATTGAGGATTCAGATTTTGGATTCTATACCTACCGTGAGCTTGCAAAGATGCTCTGCGATTATGTAAAGAAGATGGGATACACCCATGTCGAGCTGATGGGTACTGCAGAGTATCCATTTGATGGATCATGGGGTTATCAGGTAACGAATTATTATGCACCGACCAGCCGTTACGGCTCGCCGGAGGATTTCATGTATTTTGTAGATCACATGCATGCAAATGGCATCGGCGTGATCTTAGACTGGGTACCGGCACATTTCCCAAGAGATGCGCATGGACTTGGAAGATTCGATGGCATGCCGCTTTATGAGCATCCGGATCCAAGACGCGGCGAGCATCCGGACTGGGGAACCTATATCTTTGATTTTGGAAGAAATGAGGTCTCTAACTTCTTAACAGCCAATGCGTTGTTCTGGGTGGAGAAATTCCATGTGGATGCATTGCGTGTGGATGCGGTCGCTTCTATGTTATATCTGGATTACGGAAAACAGGATGGACAGTGGCTGCCGAATAAAGACGGCGGAAATGAGAATTACGATGCAATCGAACTGCTCCGCAAGATCAATACGGTTATGGAAGAGCGCAATCCGGGCGCGTTCCTGATTGCGGAAGAGTCTACGGCATGGGCAGGTGTCACAGCGCCGGCAAGCATGAAAGGACTTGGCTTCCTGTACAAGTGGAATATGGGATGGATGAATGACTTCTTGGAGTATATGAAGATGGATCCGTATTTCCGTTCATTTAATCACAACCGACTGACATTCAGCCTGTCATATACATATGCAGAGAATTATGTGCTTGTGATTTCACACGATGAGGTGGTACATCTCAAGTGCTCCATGCTCAATAAGATGCCGGGCGTCGAGAAGGATAAGTTCGCAAACCTGCGTACGGCTTATGGATTTATGTATGGACATCCGGGCAAGAAGCTTTTGTTCATGGGACAGGAGTTCGGACAGCTTCGTGAGTGGAGTGAGGCAAGAAGTCTTGACTGGTTCTTATTAGATCAGCCTCTGCACAAGAAGATGCAGAAATGGGTGGCAGATCTGAACCATATGTATACAACCTATGACGCATGCTACTACAATGACAACAATCAGATGGGATTCGAGTGGACAAAGGTGGATGATGCGAATACAAGTATTATTGCATTTGTGCGTCGGGGAAAGACGGTGAAGGATCAGTTGCTGTTTGTGTGCAACTTTGTTCCGGTAGAACGCAAGGATTACTGGATTGGAGTGCCTTGCCTGACCGAGTATGAGGAGATCATCAATTCGGATGCGAAGATCTACGGCGGTTCCGGCACAAAGAACGGCACAGTGAAGGCATTTGAAGAGAAATGTGATCGTATGCCATACGCGATCAGTATTGATATCGCACCGCTTTCCATGATGGTATTCAAGTATGATTATGTAGATAAGAAACAGGCTGTTGTGGATGCACCTGCGACAGCAGCAATTGAGAAAAAGCCGGAGCCGAAGAAGGCGACAACGGCGAAGAAGTCAACAGCAGCAAAGAAGCCGACTGCAAAGAAAGCGGCTGTGGCAAAGACTTCCACAGAAAATAAGTCAGTAGAAAAAAAGACGACGAAATAATGGCAGAAAGATATGAGTAAGAAAAAAGCAGATAAGAAAAAAGGCGGATTTGTGCGGGCAATCAGGAATATATTTGTGTTCCTGATTGCGTGTGCGCTGCTGATCCTTCTTGGGTTGACAGGAATCTATATCTATGTTAAACATGATGTGAATCCCCGTCTGCTGAAAGAGGAGGACGCAACTGCACTTTCGGATGTGGATTGTATTATCATTCTTGGGGCATCTGTAAAGAATGGAGATACACCGAGTCCGATGCTGCGGGATCGATTGGATGAGGGGATTGCACTTTACAAGGCAGGCTGTGCACCGAAGATACTGATGAGTGGTGACCACGGCAGCGAATATTATAACGAAGTCAGTGTCATGAAGAACTATGCGATCAAGCAGGGCGTTCCGTCGGAGGATATTTTCCTGGATCATGCGGGATTTTCTACTTATGAGAGTATGTACCGTGCCAGAGCAATCTTTGGCGCGGAAAAAGTTGTGATCGTCACGCAGAAATATCATTTGACACGTGCGGTCTACAATGCCAAGAATCTCGGTATGGATGCATATGGAGTGGCGGCAGCACCGATTAACTACGGTGGACAGACCATCCGGAATATCCGCGAGTATCTGGCAATCAGCAAGGACTTTGTTATGACATTTATCAAACCGGAGCCGACTGTACTTGGTAACCCGATTTCCTTAGATGGAAGCGGGGATGTTACCAACGGCGCTGACTAACTCGGCCCACAAGGTAACCTGAGCGACAACGGATTGTGTATTTGAAAGAGTAGATTGGCGATTGCGAAGCAGAATTATGTGGATTGAGTTGTACAGATATATCAATTCATATGCAGACCATTGAAGCACATCAGCACTTAACGAGCTGCACCGGAAGTATGAAGGTGCAGGGAGTTTAGTGTCTGTTATGTGCTGAACTGAGCGAGAGCGCGTCTGCATAGAATTGTATATTCTGTACAACTCTTACATGATAGTGGGTGTTCGCAATCGACATGGATATTAACAAAACAAGAGGAGGAGCGAAGAGCGTGAAGATGATTTCATTGGAAGAAGAATTGAAGGGCAATGCGTACCCGGGCAGAGGTATCGTAATCGGAAAGTCACAGGATGGCAAGAAGGCGGTAACTGCATATTTCATTATGGGACGCAGCGTGAATTCACGGAACCGTGTATTTACAGAGACAGAGGATGGCATAAGAACAGAGGCAGCAGATCCTTCCAAGCTGACTGATCCACATCTGATTATCTATGCACCAGTGCGTGTATTAGGAAACAAGACGATTGTGACAAATGGAGATCAGACAGATACGATTTATGAGCTGATGGATAAGCAGCAGACATTTGAGCAGTCTTTACGCACGCGAGAATATGAGGATGATGCACCAAATTATACACCACGTATTTCCGGCATTATGCATGTGGAAAATGGTTCGTATAATTATGCAATGTCCATCTTAAAATCCGCAGACGGAAATCCGGATTGCTGTGAGAGATTTACATTCTCTTATACAAATCCACTTCCGGGAACCGGACATTTCATTCACACCTATATGGGTGATGGCAATCCACTTCCAAGCTTTGAGGGTGAGCCGAAGCTGGTTGCAATCCCGGATGATATGGATGCATTTACCGATATGCTGTGGAACTCTTTGAATGAGGATAACAAGGTATCTTTGTTTGTTCGCTATATCGATATCGAGACAGGTAAGGCAACATCAAAGATTATCAATAAATACGACAGAGTCTAAGAAAGCGGAGGATGAAAAATCATGGCAAACGAAATTATGCTTAAGTATGGATGTAACCCGAATCAGAAACCATCCCGTATCTACATGGAGGATGGAAGCGAGCTTCCAGTCAAGGTAATCAATGGCAAGCCGGGTTATATCAACTTTTTGGATGCATTTAACGGCTGGCAGCTTGTAAAGGAGCTGAAAGAAGCAACCGGACTTCCGGCAGCAACTTCCTTCAAGCATGTATCTCCGGCGGGTGCGGCTGTGGGACTTCCGCTTGATGATACATTGGCAAAGATCTACTGGGTAGACGATCTCGGCGAGCTTTCTCCGCTGGCATGTGCTTATGCGAGAGCCAGAGGCGCTGACCGTATGTCTTCCTTCGGTGATTTCATTGCACTTTCTGATGTGTGTGATAAGGATACAGCAAGACTGATCAAGCGTGAGGTATCCGATGGTGTGATTGCGCCGGGCTACACAGATGAGGCAATTGAACTTCTGATGCAGAAGAAAAAGGGCAATTACAATATTATTCAGATTGATCCTTCGTATGTACCAGCTCCAATCGAGCACAAGCAGGTATATGGCATCACATTTGAGCAGGGAAGAAATGAGCTTCCAATCAACGATGAACTGCTTTCAAACATTGTGACAAAGAACAAGGATCTTCCAGAATCTGCAAAGAACGATATGAAGATTGCTTTGATCACTCTGAAATATACACAGTCAAACTCTGTATGCTATGTGAAGAACGGACAGGCAATCGGTATCGGTGCCGGACAGCAGTCCCGTGTACATTGTACAAGACTTGCCGGACAGAAGGCAGATAACTGGTATCTCCGTCAGGCACCACAGGTTCTGAATTTGCAGTTTGTAGATTCGCTTGGACGTGCAGACCGTGACAATGCAATCGATGTTTACATCGGTGATGAGTATGAGGATGTACTTCGCGAGGGCGAATGGCAGAAGCGTTTCAAGGTAAAACCACCGGTATTTACACGTGAGGAGAAGCGTGCTTGGCTCGATGGAAATACTGATGTAACACTTGGTTCTGATGCATTCTTCCCATTCTCTGATAATGTAGAGCGTGCAAAGAAGAGTGGTGTGAAGTATATCGCACAGCCGGGTGGTTCTGTACGTGATGATCTTGTCATCGAGTGTGCAGACAAGTACGATATGGTTATGGCATTTACAGGAATCCGTCTGTTTCATCACTAATCGGATGTTGTAAAGCGAAATAATAGTGGAAAGAAAAATGTGAATCCGCAAGGTCAGAAATGGCTTTGCGGATTTTTTGCACAATAAGAGGTATACAAGGGGAAGAAAAATATTGGTAAATCAGTAGAAATCACGTTTGACATATGACGGAATATCCGATATAATTCAAGCATGTATGCTCGGAAGAAGTCTGAGCAAATATGTCGTGAAAGAAAGGAAAATAGAGATGGCTGAGAAGAAAAATCTGTTGACTAGAGAAGGTCTTCGTAAGTTAGAGGACGAGTTACAGGACTTAAAGGTAAATAGACGTCAGGAAATTGCACAGAAGATCAAAGAAGCAAGAGAGCAAGGAGACTTGTCAGAGAACGCCGAGTACGATGCTGCAAAGGACGAGCAGAGAGATATCGAGGCTCGCATCGAAGAAATCGAGAAGATCCTGAAGTATGCAGAGGTTGCTGACGAAGAAGAAGTAGAGCAGGGTGTTGTAAACTTTGGTTCTGAGGTATCTATTCTGGATATCGATATGGATGAGGTAAATACATTCAAGATCGTTGGTTCTACTGAGTCCAATATTCTGGAAGGAAAGCTTTCCAATGAATCTCCACTTGGCATGGCTATTTTGAAGAAACGTGTAGGCGAGACAGTCACAGTGGAAGCACCAGACGGAAACTTTGATTACCGTATTTTGGATATTCGATAAGAAAGAGAGAGTTAAAAAGTGGCAGAGAATAAGCAGCAGGATACAAACAAGCTGTTGCAGGTGCGTCGCGACAAGCTCGCAGAGCTGCAGGCAGCAGGAAAAGATCCATTTGAGATTACGAAATATGATGTGACAAATCACAGTGAAGATGTAAAGGAAACTTACATTGCACATGAAACAGAGCTTCTGGCAGGCAGACCGGCACCGGATGTAGAGGGACTGGATGACGAGCAGAAGAAGGAAGTTCTGGCAAACGATTACAATGAGAGAAGAACAATCATGGATGGCTCTCCGATTCATGTAAGTATTGCCGGACGTATGATGTTCAAGCGTGTCATGGGTAAAGCGTCGTTCTGTAACATTCAGGATCTGAAGGGAAATATTCAGGTCTATGTTGCAAGAGATGTAATCGGTGAAGAAAGCTATGCAGATTTCAAGAAGTCTGACATTGGAGATATCTATGGTGTGAAGGGATATGCATTCCGTACAAAGACGGGTGAGATTTCCATTCATGCCGAGGAGATGACACTTTTGTCAAAGTCTTTGCAGATCCTTCCGGAGAAGTTCCATGGACTGACCGATACGGATATGCGTTATCGTCAGAGATACGTAGACCTGATCATGAACCAGGAAAGCAAGGCAGTGTTCATCAAGCGTTCGCAGATTCTGAAGGAGATCCGTAATTTCCTTGCAGACCGTGATTTCATGGAAGTTGAGACACCAATGCTCGTATCAAATGCAGGTGGTGCCGCTGCGAGACCATTTGAGACACATTACAATGCATTAAATGAAGATGTAAAGCTTCGTATCTCTCTGGAATTATATCTGAAGAGATTGATCGTTGGCGGACTGGAAAGAGTGTTCGAGATCGGTCGTGTATTCCGTAATGAGGGTGTGGATACCCGTCACAATCCGGAGTTTACATTGATGGAGTTGTATCAGGCATATACCGATTACGAGGGCATGATGGAACTGACAGAGTCTATGTTCCGTTACCTTGCAGAGAAGGTATGTGGCAGTACAAAGATTTCTTACAATGGTATTGAAATCGATTTTGGTAAGCCATTTGAGCGTCTGACAATGAATGACGCGATCAAGAAATATACAGGTATTGATTTTGATCAGGTAGCAGATGATGCAGAGGCGAAGAAGCTGGCTGACGAGCACCATATCGCATACGAGGATCGTCATAAGAAGGGTGATATTATCAACCTGTTCTTCGAGGAGTTCTGTGAGGAGAAGCTGATCCAGCCAACATTTATTATGGATCATCCAATCGAGATTTCTCCACTTACGAAGAAGAAGCCTTCAGACCCAAGCAAGGTAGAGCGTTTCGAGCTCTTCATCAATACATGGGAGATGTGTAATGCATACTCCGAGCTGAACGATCCAATCGATCAGCGAGAGCGTTTCGCCGCACAGGATGCAAATGCAGCTGCAGGTGATGACGAGGCAGAGCATACAGATGAAGATTTCCTGAATGCTTTGGAGATCGGTATGCCTCCAACGGGTGGCATCGGTTACGGTATCGACCGTCTGGTGATGCTGCTTACAGATTCGCAGGCAATCCGTGACGTACTTCTCTTCCCGACAATGAAGTCCCTGGACGCTGACAAGAAGGCTTCTAAGACTTCCGAAGCAGCTCCGGCAGAGGCTGAAAAACCGGTTGAAAAGATTGATTTTTCTAAGGTAAAAGTCGAGCCATTGTTTGAAGAAATGGTTGATTTTGATACATTCAGCAAGTCTGATTTCAGAGCTGTAAAGGTAAAAGCATGTGAAGCAGTTAAGAAATCCAAGAAGCTGTTACAGTTCACACTGGATGACGGAACAGGCACAGATCGTACGATTTTAAGCGGTATTCATGCTTATTACGAGCCGGAAGAACTGGTTGGAAAGACCTTAATTGCAATCACCAACCTGCCACCAAGAGCCATGATGGGAATTGATTCTTGTGGAATGTTACTTAGTGCAATCCATGAGGAAGAGGGCGAAGAAAAACTTCATCTTCTGATGGTTGATAACCATATTCCGGCTGGTGCAAAGCTGTACTAAAATTAAATATAAAATCTCTAAAACCATGATGTCAGGCCGCAGTTGACAACAATTTGACAACAAAATTTGGGATAATAATGAATCGTTATGAAGCATGACGAATTTCAGGTGAAAGGACACAGGTTTGAGAATGAAATCAAAATTGATTCACTGAATCAATGATTGATATGCATGACAACAAGAGCACTTCTTAGAGTTAATCTGAGAGGTGCTTTTTTTCGTACAAAAATATATCTCGGCAGTCAACTTCTGTAAAACAGTAAATCTAATTTTGGAGGAAAACATCATGGATAAAAATTATAAACCAATCAAAAGTATGAAAGAAGTACCAGAGCAGCTTAGAAAATTGCGCCGACAGTATCTGCGTTATCAACAGGCAGAGATTATTTACAGCATTTCTCATAAGAAACTTTTTGAACTCGCCAGTGATGCAGGTGCGATTTACAGAATAGATGGAACCGTATTGATCAACCGGGATATTTTTGATGACTATCTGGAGCGTTTTCATGAACCGGCGACAGGAAAGGGTAAGGAGATAAAAGATGAGCGGTAATGTATGGATGTTTTCAGATGAAATTGATGATGAAGATCTGGAATTTATGAGCCATGACTACGTGACCTATAACATGGCGTGCGAATACTACAGACTTGGAATCAAACCCGTTGTCCGTATGGCACATGAAGCAGGGGCGGTATATAAAATCGGGAAAAAAGTGCTGATTCGAAGAAGTATATTTGAAGCATATCTGAGAGAACAGAGAAAGATTTGATGGAGGAGAAGAACATGAGCAATCAGAGAAAAATACTACATGATGACAGGAATGGATTAGATTATGTGTTGGTAGGAGATTATTACCTGCCGATGATAGGCTTGCCAGAGGAAACCAGACCGATTGGTTACTGGGGAATGCTTCGGAAAGAATATCTGAAAAAACATAAATCGGGAATGTATTCTTATTTTTTGTTGACCGGAAAACTGGACAACTATCTGGCAGATCTTAACGAACAGGCACAGGAACGGTATGAGCTGATTGAAGCACAAATGAGAAGTGTGGAAGGTGTAACAGAGGCATTAAAAGCACGAAATCCTATGGGGTGGGTGCGACAGTGTAATAATATCAGGAATCGTGTGCAGGAAATTGTATTGAGTGAATTGGTATATGTATAGGAGGAGCGTATGAGATACAGGATTGAATATGCTGATGGAAGATGTTGCAATTTCGCAAACAGCAGAAAAGATTTACTGGATTGGTTGAAGCTTCTGAAAGATGAACAGATTGTTGATATCCGTAAAATCTATAAAAGCGGTGTTACAGATTCAGTTCTGGATAGTTACCGAAGATATTTAAAACAGTGAATATTTTGTAGAAGATAGAATGTCTGGTGACAGATGAAAAGCAGCATAAAGAATAGCGGTGAAATTCAAACAAAGGAACCTTACATCAAATGTAAGTGGTGTATTTATGCTTTGTGTAGTAAAATTTTAATTGTAAAAAAGTATGAACAAAAAAGAGGTGTTAAGAATGGATTATACAAAAAAACTTTTAGAAGTACGCGACCTGCACAAAGCATATTCCAAAGAGGGCGTTCCCACAAAAGCACTAAACGGAATTACCTTTGATGTTCTAAGTGGCGAATATTTGGGAATTATGGGAGCCAGCGGTTCCGGGAAAACAACATTATTAAATTGTATTGCTACGGTCATTAAACCTACCTCTGGACAAATTTTGCTCTCCGGGGCGAATATAAGTGCCTTTGACGGTGCTAAGTTAGCGGAATACCGTGGAAATAGAATCGGTTATCTGTTTCAAGACTTTGCTTTGCTTGATAATTTGACAGGCAGAGAAAATATTCTGTTGCCCTTATCCATTCACAATATAGATAGTTCCATAGCCGAAAAGCACCTAAATGATATAGCCGGATTTCTTGGAATTACTGATGTTCTTTCAAAGTTTCCGGCGCAAATGTCCGGCGGTCAAAAGCAGCGTGTAGCCGCAGCCCGCAGCTTGATTTCTGATCCAGATATTATTTTGGCTGATGAGCCGACAGGCGCATTAGACACAAAAGCTGCACGGTTGCTCATGGAAAAATTACAGGAAGTCAACCAAGTGCAAGGACGTACCATTTTAATGGTTACGCATGACCCTAACGCAGCAAGTTTCTGTTCCCGCATTTTGTTCATACAGGACGGCGTTATTTTCCATGAATTGCGTCGCAAAGTTCCGACAGAAACACGGGAAGAATTTTATGCGCGCATATTACAGGTAATGGCGCAAATGGGAGGAGGGAGCGCAAATGTTCTTTAACCTTGCATGGAGAAATTCCAAACGTAGCCGCAATGAAAATCTGATTTACTTTCTGACAATGGTAACGGCGGTAGCGGCATTTTACATTGTGCTTTCTCTCGGAGCGCAGGACGTTATACGCTTTTTAAGCAGCCTTGAAAGCGATGCCGTGGAACGGCTGCTTACAAACCTTTTGCCTACTGTCTATGTTTGTGCATTATTATTTGTATTTTTCCTTGTAGTATTTGCAAATAAGTATCAGCTCGAATGTCGCAGCCGGGAACTAGGATTATATTTGATGTTTGGTATGACAAAGACCCGATTATTTACGCAAATTATGACGGAGGGGCTTATCACTTCACTTGTCGCCCTCTTGGGTGGACTTATCTGCGGTGGTTTTCTATCCGAAGTTATCAGCCTTGCAACGGCACGTTTAGTCGGACACGGTGTTATTGCACATCAATCAAGTTTTTCATTAAGCGCAGTTTTCTTTACGATATTGGGATTTTTAATCATCCAATGTGTGGCGTTGTTTATACTATGCGGAAAATTGTTTAAGAAAGAAGTCCACCAACTGCTTTATGGAGAAATGGCAAAAAAACAACACACGGGCAGCACACACGGAAGTTTGCTATCCCTTGTAATTGGTACGGCAGTTTTACTTGTTGCATACTGGGTTGCCATAGAACACTTCATGACTGGCGGTGGTGTAATGCTGCTTGTTGCTGTCCTGCTTGGAATTGTTGGAACAATTCTTTTTATCCGAGGCATTGCCCGGCTTTTAAGTATAGTAGCTGCTTCTAACAAACGGAAAGCGACAAATGGACTTTATGTATTTACTTTGCGACAGCTTCACGAGAATGTTGTTTATAAATATATTTCAATTAGTGTTGCGTCTATTCTGATGATGCTTACCATTATGTTTATTGCAAATGGTTCTGCAACTATTATGTCGCATGGGAATGAATTAACAAGAACTTCTGCTGTTTATGATTTTACAGTAATGGGCGAAGAACAGAATGTTGAGCAATACCTTTCCGACGACCAAATGCGAGTTTATGTAGCTAATCTTAACCGTATGGAAACAGGGAACATGAAACGTCCTGCTTCCGGGGAAATGAAATCCTTTGTTGACTGGTCTGTATTAAGAAAAGAGATTGTTCAAAACTTGCCAGAGGGTGTAATAGACCCTGCGACACAAGAAGCTGCCAGTTACGAATTTGGTTCACATCAACCCGCAGCCCTTAATCTGCTTGGATTTATTGATACGGGGAGTGTTTCTCCTTATATGCTCCCAGTTTCATCATATAATCGCCTGTTGGAAGCCGCAGGAGAAAAGCAAATAAATCTTGAAAATGACGAAGCTGTTTTTTACCTCAACCCGGACTTTTTAGAAGATGAACAGGAAGATACCGTTGCTCTGTTAGACAGGATTGCAGAGAACGCACAGACAAGCGGTAATGCGTTGATTTCCATTGACAAAAAGTCAGTTACACTTGTTCCGTCTGTACCGATGAAAGGACTTACCGCTGATGAAAATGTTAAAATTGTAACCGCATTGATTGTTTCCGACGAGATATATCATAACTATGTAGACCCGGACACCTGTTCTGTATATTGGAATTTCTGTATTCCGAATGAGATTGTAGAAGCAAACGGACTGATGCTGTCCGTTATGGAAGCACGCGATTTGCTGAAGCCGTCCGGTCTGTATTACGAAAGCTATCTTGATAATTTCGGGCGGCAACTATTTTATCTTATCTCCGGGAGTTACATGACTTTATATATGGGCTTTATGCTATTGATTATCGCGTGTGCATTGCTTGCTTTGCAATTCTTAACACAAATGCAATCGACAAAATCAAGATATTTGACACTCTCAATTTTGGGTGCGAGGCGAGAACAGATAAAACGGTCAATTTATAAACAAGTTTTATGGTATTTTCTACTCCCCCTAATGTTGGCTTGTATAAGTGGTACGGTTGGTCTTTATGCAATGCAGCAGCATTTATACTCTGACAGCACAAGGATCGGGCAATCTTATCCGTTGTTGATTATTATGGCATTTACTGTCGTTCTTATTATGGCAATTTACGGTGTGGCTGTTGCGCGGACAGCTACACGGGAAATCGGAAAAATAAATTACAAGCCTAATTCATAACAGGCTTACGTGAAAGGAGGTGGTCGTATTGGCACGAATTATGGTAGTTGAAGATGATGTTTATATGCGGGAAGAACTGACGGATTTATTGAGAAAGTCGGGGTATGAAACAGCCTCGTTATTTGATTTTGAAAACGCAATACCGGAAATTACAGAGTATTCCCCCGATTTGGTTTTACTCGACATAAATCTTCCATTTCATTCCGGCTTTGAAATCTGCAAAGAATTAAAAGCAAAGCAGCTTGGAACAGTGTTGGTATTGACAGCAAGAGATAAATTGCAGGACGAACTTCACGCATTAGGATTGGGAGCTGATGACTACTTAACAAAGCCGTGTAATATAGAGCGCCTGCTTGCCCGCATTAAAAATTTATTACGACGCAAAGAGGAACAGATACGGCAAGGCTTACTGGACGGGAACGGATTTTTACTTGACCCAAACACCTTTACAATTTATGTGGGGAAGAGTTCTTCCCTCATGCCACCCAATGAGGGAAAAATATTGCTTGCGCTTTTGAAGAAAAGCCCTAATCTTGTTACCAAACATGAGCTGTGCAACGTGCTTTGGGGAACGGAAGAATGCATTGACGAAAATGCGCTGCAAGTAACTTTTACGCGATTGAGGAAAACGCTCCGTGAATTTGGTCTTGAAGAACGGATAGAAACAGTACGCGGACAAGGCTACCGCTTGAAAGAGCAGGTGCGATTATGAAGAAGCTAAAAATATTTTTAACCTATATTTCCTCTAATCGTGTATGGATTATCACACTTGCCTGTTTGGATGTATTCTTTATATTCCTTGCCTGGCTGGCTAATCCGGATTATTTTATCAATTATGTTGCATTGATCATTTTCGTATCATTTGCCGCACTTGCTATCCCGCTTGCTATATCAATCAGAAAACGCAACAAGACAGACGCTATTTTTCGGCGTTTTCTATTGGAGCCAGACGATACCAACGAATACTTACTGTGTGAAGCTGTTCCCGCAGTATTACGCCCTTATATCTGTGAATTGGGGCAGCATTTGAGGACGCAGCAGGAATATATCAACGAACAGAAAATTACAGTTACAGATTATGAACACTACATTGAAAATTGGGTACATGAAATCAAAAAACCGCTATCCCTTATGACCTTGCTACTGGACAATCGAAAAGATGAAATGTCTCCTTTGGTTCATACCCGTATGCTGTATGTACGCGACCATACCCGACAGGATATAGAAAAAATTCTATACTTTTCGAGGCTTGGGGCTACTCATAAGGATTACTTTTTTGAGCCACTTTCAATTCTTGAAATTTGTCGTGAAGCAGTTGAAGATAATTTAACGCTTCTTGAAGAAGCCGGATTTTCTGTTGAATATACCGAAAACGATGCTCAAGTGATTTCTGACAAAAAAGGTTTGATGTTCATTTTAGGACAGATAATCAGCAATAGTGTGAAATATACGGGGAACAATCCTGCTCCCCGACTTCTCTTTTCCATTGCTGATAGTGCGGATAATGAACAGATTTCTTTATCTATGAAAGACAACGGCACAAGCATACCGTTGTCTGACTTACCTTTTGTTTTCGACAAGGGGTTTACTGGAGATACGGGCAGTTACCTTAGTCGTTCTACGGGTATGGGGTTATACTTTGTTCAGAAAATGGCAACTGACCTGTCTATCTCGGTGGAGCTAAAAAACAATTCTTACGGTGGAACAACTGTAACCTTGACGTTCCCGAAAGTGGATCGTCCATTTGGGAGGTAATGAAATGCAGTTACAAAACGAAATAATAAAAGAGCGCACACCAATAAAAGGCTTGCTCATTGATTGGTTGATTATATTTGGAACATATCTTTTTATCCGTGTATTCTTCGCCCTCTTTGGGCTTCATCAGAATATTGTCATTTTGGGCTGTTGCCTTGCGGTATTGCCATATCTTTTGGGGGCAGTATATTTACAGAAATCCCACAAGCAATGTCCATTATGGCTTTCTGCATCGGCTATTTTAATACCGTCCATTGTTGAAAAAATAGCGATATATTTATTTGGTGCGCACTTATACAATTTAAGCCCGATAAATGTTTTAGGAGTTATGGAAGCGATTAAGAGTAACGCATCATACACAAACTTCATTAAAAATCAATCAGCACAGAATTTAATCAATCTATCATATTTTAATTGGACATACATTCTATGCAGTATAGCTATTTCTGTTTTGGTTATCTTGCTTTTAAATCAGACAAAACAGAAAAGTAATAAAGGATAAAGAGAACTTTATGAAAGTGACATAGTATAAAACATCTGCCACTCGACGGCAAAAGAAAAAAGCCGTCGTACAGCAAATATATAGAGTTAATTGTGAGGTGAAAATATGGGAAATTAGCTGTATTTGATATATCTGAATCCGGCAGAGAGATTGGAGTAAAGTTGATACTTTTGCTTGATGAAAGACAACGGAAAGAACTTGCACAGTATTCGCCATATATTGCAATGCTAAAGGTGTCTTCGCAAAACAGAAGATATATTCCGATGGATTATCTTGAAAGAGAAATAATTCCAGGCGATAAACTTTTTACAATGCCGTCAGCCACAAGTTACGAGTTTGGAAAGCTAATGTCCAATGTTCATATGGCATGGACCAGAGCAGTATGTGGTCGACTAAAGAGTGATTATAGTTATTCTAATACGATTGTTTATAATAATTTCCCTTGGCCCTCGCCAACGAAGGCTATCTTAAATGCTAGAGCACTTTATCCAGATAGCAATCTTGCAGATCTTTATGATCCTTTGACAATGCCAACAGAATTACTGAAAGCACATAATGCAAATAACAGAGCAGTGATGGATGCTTATGGATTTAGCATTAAAATGTCGGAAGCAGACTGTGTTGCAGAATTAATGAGAATGTATCAGAAATTGACAAAAGAAAAATAATGATTACCCCAAAGAGCATTAACCATAAGTGGTTAGTGCCTATTTTTTTGCTTTTTTTCAAAATCATCTGACTTTATACATTCTGCCACATGTGATTAGTGGAAAAATGATTTTTCAAGAAAATCTATGCCCTCACGTTCTCTGGAACATGCAACTGGAGAAGAAGTAGTTCATTTATGTACAAAAAGGGGTTGGTAAATACCATTTCCGACGCTTTATGGGTAGAGGAACAATTTTTTTGAAATTATCCCCAAATCATGTCCGATTTTACCTGTCCCAGTACAGAGTATATGAAGGGACTAACGAAAGTAAAAGAAAAAATGATAAAAATGTAAAAAAATATCACGAATTTTTTGCATCGTGCCAAGTCATTTGACTTTAGTAATTAGAGGACGTTTTGGAATGTTCCTTCACTGAACCTTGACAATTGATAAGTGCACCTTGAAAGCCTACCAGGAGTTCTGCCATGACCTTTCTTTTTCTGAAAGCAAGCGGAATCATAATGACACTCCCGATGATGGGCGGCTGATCAAAGCCTTATGATCAGTGACCTGTGTATGCAGGCAGAGGCAGTCTGAGACGGCTGCAGGTGACAGGGAAACGCACAATAGACCGCTGATGCAACAAGTAACTAATAACAATGATTAAAGGGTAAAATGCCCGGAAAGGACGTAAAAACTATGAATAGAGTGATTTTAATGGGAAGACTGACAAAGAATCCGGAGATCAAATATGCCGGAAAAGATAATGATATGGCAGTAGCAAGATATACACTGGCAGTGAACAGAAAATATAAACGTGATGGTGAACAGGAAGCGGATTTTATTTCCTGTGTAACATTTGGTAAGAGTGCAGAGTTTGCACAGAAATATCTTCACAAGGGAATGCGGATTGTGATCGGTGGTCGCATCAGCACTGGCAGTTATAAGGATAAGGATGGAAAGACGATTTATACCACAGATGTAATTGTGGAAGAACATGAATTTGCCCAGAACAAGGACAGCGGTGCTGGAGCAGATTCATCAGAAACTCCGAAAACAGATAAAGACGGATTTATGGAAGCGAAGGATGGAGAAATTCCGTTTGACTAATAAAAGCAGAAATCTGTCTAATAAAAATGTGGAGGTTATTTATGAGTGTAAGTTATAACAGATTGTGGAAACAGCTCATTGATAAAAATATGAAGCGAATAGAAATGCAACACCTCACCGGGATTAGTGCAAATATCCTTGCTCGAATGGGAAAAAATCAATATGTATCAATGGAAACAGTCGAGAAAATTTGTAAGAAAATGGATTGTACTATTGACGAGATGATGGAATTTACAGATTAAAGATAGCAAGCCGGATACGGCATAATTCTCTTAGCAAAGCTAAGAGCGCACTTCTATACAGGCAATTACATCTGCCTGTATCGTGCGACCTGCGGTGCCATTCCCGATTTTGAAGAATTTCAATCCGGGAATATAGCGAAATCATAGATTTCGGACAAGGGGATAATTTTCCCTTGCGGCACAAGGCCTATCTTGTTGTAGCAATTAAAGATTTTTAAAATTACAGAGGTCAGTATTTCCTTATTGTGGAACGACGACCTCAGTTTTTTATATTCAGGAATCGGCATTTATGAGAAGACCGGTTCTTTTTGTTTACAGAAAAAGGAGGACAGGAAAGTGAGCAGAACAAATAATTCAAAATACGAATCCATGTCACTGGAAGAACTGAAAGCCAACATGGAAAAAAGTAGAAAGCAATTGGAATATGCGATTCACAATAAAAATATTCTGGAGCAGAAAAAGAAGTTGGTGGAGCGAAAGGAACGTTCTCACAGATTGATTGTTAAAGGAGCAGAGTTTGAAAAAGCATTTCCATTATCCAGAGATCTGGAACAGGAAGAAGTTCAGGATGTTATGGAACAGTTGCAGAACAGTAGTTACAACAAGAGTATCGTGCGGCAGGTTCACATAGCAGCCTTACACAAAGAGCAACAGCAGATTGCAGAAGCAGTTGAAAGAGCAGAAAAAGGAGATGACAGTTAATGGCATTGTATCATTTTTCGGTAAAGCAGGTGTCCAGAGGAAAAGGTCAGACAGTGGTTAATTCCGCAGCGTATATTTCAGGGCAGAAGCTTTATAACGATTATTATGGACAGACGCATGACTATACAAAAAAGTCTGGAGTGGTTTTTACAGAAATTCTGACGCCGGAATATGTGCCGGAACGTCTGACTGATAGGGAAACACTCTGGAATGAGGTAGAAAAGGTAGAGAAAAGTAAACGGGCACAGTTAGCTTATTCTTTTGATATTGCTTTGCAAAATGAACTGACGCTGGATGAAAATATAGAACTGGCAAGAGCGTTTTGCCGGGAGCAGTTCGTAGCACGTGACATGATTGTAGATCTGGCAATTCATGAGGGAAAATCAAAGAACGAAGATGAACCAGACAATCCACATTTTCATGTACTTGCTCCAATCCGTCCTTTTACAGAAGATGGAAGATGGGGCAACAAGCAGAAACGGGAATATATTCTGGATGAAGACGGAAACCGGATAAAAGATGCCAAAGGGAAGGATATATTCAATGCTGTTTCCACTACCGGGTGGAATGATCCGGAGCTTTTAAAGGAATGGAGAAGAGCGTGGACAGAGAAGGTGAACGAAAAATTCCGGGAATGTCACATGGCAGCAAGAATTGATCATCGCTCTTACAAAGAGCAGGGAATTGATCTGATTCCGACGATTCATGAAGGGTATGAAGTGCGAGCAATGGAGAAAAAGGGAATTAAAACAGTGATTGGGGAACTGAACCGAGCTATCCGGCAGTTCAACCAG
>OGMU01000030.1_pt1 | contig 87891 bp, 68 predicted proteins | sample 1573331 | NCBI WGS metagenome assembly OGMU01 (sample SAMEA2581990, study PRJEB24529) | metagenome | biome: Human gut stool | place: China | collected 2011
GGAGGGCTAAACCTCATATGCTTATCGGTAATGTGAGGTAATACCGAATACTTACAATGCAAGAACTGCGTGGTTCATGCAGCCGATGAAATCAAGGTGGTAGTTCAAGGCTTGGATGGCTATATCGTAGCCGAGAAGCACGGACAACTACTTGTTTGCTCTTTGAAGGAAGAACAGAGGATTAAGGAGTTTGGAAAGTAAAAACAACATGAATGTCGTTCTGTTTATTGATTTGCGTTTATTATTATAGAATAGAAACATTATAAAATTATGGTACAAGGATTAATTGCTGTAACTTATCAAGACTTATGGGATGATTATGAGTCTTTCTCCCCTGTAGATTGCCTAAAGGAAGTGCCAACAGTAAGTGCTTTGAATTTTGTTGTAGAAAGACAGAACCAGGTTCTATATGCCTATTCTGATCTGACTACACAGCAATTATTATTCTATGAGATGTGTTGCTATTTTGATGAAGATGCCAAAAAACGTGCCGCATCATTTATTGCGACTCATCCAAATGTTAGTTTGTTAAGCTCGGAGACGTGCTTGAATTTTTACCTGATGGCTCTACAGGCTTATAATGAAAATGAAGATAAACTTACAAATGAAGATATAGCCAAGATATACAAGGCATTATTGTATGCAACTTCTTATTGGACGAATAAACAGGCAGTAGGTATCAGCCTTTTGAAAAATGATCCAATTGGAATGATGCTTAGAATAGACTTGCCTACTGTTGAGTTTAAAGTTTCAAAAGATTTTAGGGTACAGTTATACAAAGCCTGCAAATTCTTTGATTTCTGCTCAAAAGATAAATTGTATTCTTCATTTTTGAATTCATTTTGTACTGATTGTGGTGTAGCATCTTGGCAAGATTATATATTAAGGCTCTTTAATTTTTATCATGCTTCCATAGATAATCCATGGATTAAAGTGGAAGGCAAAGAAAGCGCACATCAAGCTTTTTTTGATAATTTTTCAATAATAACAGAAGATTGTAAGGCATTATGGGATGAACACGACATAACGTATCTACGCAATCATCCACTCTATTCTCCCAAAAATGGACTGTACTTATTGTTGAATACCAATCTTTTCGTTGATAAATTCTATCAAAACTTAAAGTTTGATTTTGCCAGCTACATACTAAGTATTAATGGATGTAACGAAAAAGGAAAACCATTTAAAAGTTATCCTGATATAGCTGGTAATTTAGGCACAAAATTTTCAGAGAAAAATTTGTTGTACACCTTGATAGAAAAAATTTTTGATGGTATAGCAGATAGTAAGTTTACTGGTGAATATCTAAAAAGTAAAAACGTTATGGCTGAGCCAGACTTTTATCTTAGATGTGGTAATTCACTTTTCATTATCGAGTATAAAGACTTGGTGATGAGCGACAAAGTTAAATATTCTGATGACGTTACTTTTATAAAAACTGAAATTCTTGACAGACTTTGTCTAGATGACGGAAAAAAGCGAAAAGGTTTTGGACAAATTCTTTATACGCTTGATGGAATTTTTAATAAAAACACGTTTAGAAAAATTGATTCCTACGTTGATAATGTAACTGATGTATATCCAATAGTGGTAACAACGGACCGAGCATTTTCGGCAATGGGTGTTTCACAACTTATGTTTGAGAAATTTTCAGAACTTTTAAAACAATATAATTTTGGGCAAAGAATGATTTACCTACCAATAGTACTTGATTATGACACTTTGTTTGCTTTGGCATATAAAATTCATAATAAGGAACTCGCTTTGGCAGACTTGATACAGAGATTTCTTAATGATAAGGATAGAGCTGCAAAATCATTCTATTCCAAGTTTAACGAGGAGGAAATAAGAAAAGACAATAATATTAAGGAGGAAAACAAATTTCTATTTAGTGATATTATTGCGAATTTATTCTCTGAAGATTAATAACAGGGAGATTATATGTCAAATCAAACATCAGATAATAATAAACGAATAGCAAAGAATACATTGCTCTTGTATTTCCGTATGCTTATCACTATGCTGGTAAGTCTATATACTTCAAGGGTTGTTTTACAGACTCTTGGTATCTCTGATTACGGATTGTATAATGTTGTTGGAGGTGTTGTAACAATGTTCACTTTTATAAATGGAACATTAGCTTCAGGTACACAACGCTTCCTGACCTTTGAATTAGGAGCTAACAATAAGGAAAAGCTACATCGGGTTTTTAATACCGCCATGGCACTTCATGGATTGCTGGCTTTAGTATTGTTCTTGTTAGTAGAAACTATTGGCTTATGGTTTTTATATAATAAGATGAATATTGAACCAGGAAGAATGGATGCTGCCTTTTGGGTCTTCCAGTTTTCCGGTGTAACGATGCTTATCAATGTAATACAAGTGCCATACATATCTAGCATAATATCTCATGAAAAGATGGATATTTATGCGTACATGAGTATCTTTGATGTGGTGATGAAACTCTTGATAGTTTTTCTTATTCAAGTTGTTGATTACGATAAATTGATCTTATATGGTTTTCTCTTCCTCATCGTAAACTGTATTTCTGCTTTAATTTATAATATATATTGTAGAAGGCATTATGAGGAATGTAAATTTAGCAAGGCTTTTGATAAGAAGATTTTCAAGGAGATGATGAACTTCTCAGGATGGAATATTTTTGGTTGCGCATCTGTGACGTTCCAGGGAGAAGGAGTCAACATACTTTTGAATATGTTCTTTGGTACGGTAGTGAACGCTGCTCGCGGTATTGCTTTTCAGGTAAATGGAATAGTGATGCAGTTCGTCAACAACTTCCAGATGGCGGTGAATCCTCAGATAGTAAAGCATTATGCAGCTGGAGAAACGGACCAGATGATAAAGTTATCTACAGTAAATTCCAAACTTGCAGCCTTCCTCTTGCTTTTTATCCTAGTTCCTCTATTCATCGAGTTAGAATTTGTGTTGCATATATGGCTTGGTGAATATCCCGCTTATGCCCCTATATTCTTGAGAATTATATTGATACAGTCTGTAGTACAAACCATGACGCGTCCTATTGTCATGATGATTCATGCTGTAGGCAAAATGAAATTGGCAAATTTTACAGCAGGTAGCGCACTTCTGATGATTCTGCCTGTCAGTTATGTTCTGTTGAAACTGGGGGCTTCGCCTGTTACAGTATTCATGGTAAATGTTATTCCATGGTTCTTAGAAACATTAATTGACCTATTATGTTTAAAGAAATATATAGGAATGCCTCCTTTAGCTTTTTATAAGTCTGTATATTGTAGAGTTTTCCCTGTTGGGGCATTAATGTTTGTTCTGCCTTATACTACTTATTATATGATGTCTGATGGTTGGCTAAGATTTATTTCTGTTGGTATAGTAAGTGTGCTGTCATCATCTTTGTTGATCTATTTCTTAGGCCTTGATAAGAATATGAGAGTTTTTGTAATAAATAAAATCCGTTCAATTTAAAAAAAATAAAACTATGATTAGAAAGTATGTGCAGTATTTCAAGAATATGTTGAAATATATCAAATCGGGAGGGGTGGTCTATGCCAACGTAAAACAAGTTTTGCCATCCGAACAATTTAAAGGAAAGAAGGTTCTAATAACTGGCGGTAGCAGTGGATTTGGCTTTCAGATGGCAAAAGACTTTATTGCTCAAGGTGCAGAAGTTATGATTACTGGTCGTAATACCCAAAAAATTGATGAAGCTATAGAAAAGATTAATAATTCCAAACTTCACACAATTGTATGGGATCAAGGTGATTGTAGTTGCATTATAAATAAGCTAAATGAAGCCATACGAGAATTGGGTGGATTGGATATTGCTATTAACAATGCTGGTGTATGGAATAATACAGACTGGCATACTGTAGATGAAAGCGAATATGATAAGATAGTTGATATCAATACCAAAGGTCTTTATTTTTTATGTAAGGCCGAAGTTGATTATTTCCGTAAAAACAACATCCCAGCTAAGATTATCAATATTACATCAATAGAAGGTAATCGCCCTTCATTTTTACCATATAGTATTTCAAAATGGGGAGCCAAATGTCTAACAGAGGGCTTGGCAAAAGAAGTTGCTCAGTTTGGAATTCAAGTAAATGCTATAGCTCCTGGTGTAGCATTGACAGATATTAATATGCAATTAAAACAAAATCAGAAAGATAATTTCTATTTCCCTCAACATAGAACGGGGCGTTTTACTGCAGTCGAGGAAATTTCAAATTTGGCTATGTTTTTAGCCAGTGATCAAGCTAGTAATATCGTTGGACAGACTATTGCTGTAGATGGAGGTTGGACTATATTATAATATTTATGATGAATATATTTTTTATATTGATTTTTATATTTTGTGGCGCTCTTTTTGCATTCATTTTGAATGCTCTCTATAAACGGACAAATGACTATCGAAACATTTTTGCTGATACAAAGAAGTTTCGTAATGATGATAGTATTCCTAATGGATTACAACTAGTAAATTTGGGTAGTAATCATCCTAAGTTTGGTTTCAATTATGATGGATTGAATGTGAAGGCGATGAATTGGGCAGTAGGTCCTCAATCATTGGAATATGACTTTGCTATACTACGTAAAGAATGCCATCATTTAGCTGATAATGCCGTTGTATTGATACCAATATGCGTTCTAAAAATGTTTTTGTATCGACATCCATTTGGTGAACATCTAAAGTATTATGGCATTTTACCAGAAGATGATATTGTAGGATATTCTCAAAAAACAAAGACTGCATACATTGATTATCCTTTGCTGTTTCATCCAAAGAAAATCAAGCGATTAATCAAGGATATTCCTGCGGTCTCTAATCGTTTGCTTATTGATACAAATCCTATGGATAAAAAGCAGTTGAGAGCTGATGCTGATTTTTGGATAAATTGCTGGAATCGAGAGTTTGATATAGACATCAATAATTTGGTTCTCTCAGATATCAATAAAACCAATATCAATCGCAATATTCATCTCTTGCATGAGATGATTCAGTTTTGTCTAGATAGAAAGCTGCGTCCAGTTATATGTATCCTGCCTGTTACAGATTATTTAGGCAATAGGTTCTCAGAAGATTTTGTCAATAATCAGATTTTGGCTTATGTCGATGAGGCCAATACTCAAAAATGTCCTGTATTAAATCATTTGAAGGATAAGCGATTTACAGATAGTTCATTATATATCAATTCATTCTTTTTCAATCTTCATGGCAGAAAGCAATTTACCAAGATGATTATAGAGGAATTGAAAGACAACCAAATTTTATGAAGGAAATAATAGAAAAATCTAAGTGTTGTGGCTGTAATGCATGTGGTGATGTGTGTCCAAAGGGAGCCATTACCTTTCAGACTGATAAGGAAGGTTTTTGGTATCCCGAGATAAATCAGGACTTATGTATTGATTGCGGCTTGTGTCAGAAGACCTGTCCGGTATTGACAAAGGCAGATAATGTAATCCGCTATGATGAACCTTTGGTATATGCAGCTTATACCAAAGATGAAGCTATTCGTACAGATAGTACATCAGGCGGTATTCATTCGATGTTGGCATTGGCTATGTATGAGCAGAATGCTTATATTGGCGGTGCAATCTACAACAAAGATCATACCGTAAAACATATCATTTCACCAGACCGCCAACTACTCCCTGAGATAAGAAGTTCCAAGTATCTCCAGAGTTCAATGGAAGGGGTTTGTAAGGAGGTTCGAGGTTTGTTGAAGGCAGGTGAAAAAGTGTTCTTCTGTGGTACTCCATGTCAGATACAGGGATTGTATAAGTTCTTGCGCAAGGAGTATGACAATCTGACCACCTGTGATTTCATTTGTCGTGGTGTTAATTCTCCTAAGGTATTCCTGTCTTATATGGATATGTTGGAGAAGCAATACGGTTCAAAGGCTACACAGATAAAGTTTAAGAACAAGAAGTGGGGATGGCATAATTTCTCAATGCGTGTGAACTTTGAAAACGGACAGGAATATTGCAAAGATCGTTGGCATGATTTATTCTTTATAGGTTATTTGCAGAGCGGAAATTTTGCTCGGCCTTCCTGCTACCAGTGTACATTCAAAGGCTTTCCGCAAAAGGCAGATATCACATTGGCAGATTTTTGGGGAATAGAGAATATTGATCCTTCTATGGACCAGGATAGAGGAACTTCACTTGTAATGGTCAATTCAGATAAAGGTAAAGCTCTGTTTGATGCCATCAAAGATAAAATCAATTGGCGACAGTTTACGATGAAGGATGCAGAAGCTGGTAATCCAGCATTGAAATCTTCCCTTACCTCAACTTCTCCAAACAGAGATGCATTCTTTGATGCATTAGATAAAATGCCATTTGATAAGGTAGCAGAAAAGTTTTTCCCTTTGCCTACATTCAAAAATCGATTAAAGAATAAGTTTAGAAATTATGCCCGCAAGTTGAAGAAGTTGTTAAAGCTATTCAGTACATTGGGCGTATCTGTTAGAAACTGGAAAACTTTCCTTTCTCTTAATATATTTTCTTCTCATGTAAAAAGAGGGAAAAAACTAGTTGCTAAGATTTTTCCACATGTAACTATAGAATTACGTAAAGGCTCTGTTTTGAACCTAAATCAAACTTTGACGCTTGGTAATCCACAAGTAAAGGGATCACATAAGGAAACGAGATTGTTGTTAGAAGAGAATGCGACAATGACAGTCAAAGATCAGTTTATGATGTATGCAGGATCTTATGTAAGAATCATCAAGGGAGGACATTTAATACTTCATGGTGGTTTCATCAATGAGAATGTACAGATTACCTGTGGCGATAGAATCGAAATCGGTAAGGATTGTGCTATTGGTCGTGATGTAGTGATTCGTTCATACGACGGACATACGATAGAGCAAGAAGGTTATAGAATTTCTGAACCTATTGTTATCGAAAACCATGTATGGATAGGACAGGGCGCACAGATTTTGAAGGGTGTTCATATTGGCGAGGGCGCCATTGTCGCTGCAGGCGCTGTTGTTACAAAAGATGTGCCAGCTCATGCCGTTGTAGGCGGTGTTCCTGCAAAGGTTATCAAGGAGAATGTAAAGTGGCATTAATAATTGCATATAATATGAAAATAAAATCACTAACTGTCTTGGTTAAGCTGAGAGATTTGATTAAAGAAAAAGCTAAATCGAAAGTCTCGATAGAGAAATGGTCGTAGGATAGATTGATAGAGGGATGGGAAAATCCATTAAAGGGCGAATGGAGAGTCTAGGATAGAATAAACGAATTAATAACTTATAGAGTCTCAGATATGCAAACTGTCATGAGCAATTTTATTAAGCTACTTTTCTGATTGTTGCAGGGAGTATCCCGAGACTTATTTTTAATGAGATATACAAAACTATGAAAATAGGAATATTATCTTTAGTTCTCCATACTAATTATGGAGGTATACTTCAGTCTTATGCATTGCAGACGGTACTAGAACGTTTGGGACATGAAGTTTATGTTTTTAATAGAGAGCAGCAATATGATAAAACAAGATGGAAATATATTCCGAAAAGATTGGTAAAGAGAATCATAGGTCGTGATGTTGTCATATTTCAGGAAGCTCGATATAAAAAGGAAGCTCCAATGATTTGTCAGCATATTTGGAATTTCCGCAAGAAATATATTCATGAATATATTATCAAATCATTCGATGATATAAAGAAAATGAATCTTGATGCTATTATTGTTGGTAGTGATCAGGTTTGGAGACCTTGTTATTTTAAAAGTCAATGGAATGCCGGTATAGAAAATGCATTTCTTTCTTTTACACGTGATTGGAAAATCAAAAGGATTGCTTATGCGGCTTCTTTTGGCGTTAATGATTGGGAGTTTTCAGATCAAGAAACTCAATTGGTTGCTGAAGCTGGAAAGCTATTTTCTGTTATCTCAGTAAGAGAGGACTCAGGGATAAAATTGCTGAAGGAAAAGCTTAATTTAGACTCTATTCAAGTATTAGATCCAACTCTGTTGCTATCAAGAGATGATTATGTTAAGTTGATAGAAAAAGCAGATATAGGTAAAAGTTCTGGTAATCTCTTGACTTATATTTTAAATCCAAGTTCAAAGAAAACAACTTTTATAAATGAAGTTGCTAAAGCTAAGGGCTTGATACCCTTTTCTGTCAATAATTCAAATGTCAAACAAACCGCTCCGATTGAACAGCGAATAATGCCGTCTATAGAAAAATGGTTGCAAGGGTTTAATGACGCAAAATTAGTGGTAACAGATTCTTTTCATGCTTGTGTCTTCAGTATTATATTTAATAAACCTTTTATCGTGTTAGGAAATCATGAACGAGGAAATGCTAGATTTGACTCATTATTAAAGTTATTTAGTCTTCAGAATAATCTAGTAACAGATCTCGAAAACTTTGATTTGGATAATATCTTATCATCTTGTGTGGGAAATAAAAAAATAGATGATTTGCGTAATAAATCAATACAATTTTTAAAACAGTTTATTTAATGGAAGCAAATTATATTGTATTAGCTAGCATTATATTGTTTTTAACAGCATTTTTGCTATATAGCATTAGATTTACAAAATTTAAGAAATTGGATGCCTATTCTTTTGTTTGTATGTTTTATGCTTTTTCGGCTTTTTGTAGTTTCGTCTTTTATAATGCATCTAATGGAGTTTTTAGAGATTATCAGAATATAACAATACCACCAGCAATATATTGGAATTTTTGCATATTGGTATCTTTCATTCCGTTGAGAAAATATTGTGTTTCAACCCCGAAATTGATAGTTAGTAATAAGCAATATTTCATAATAGACAAATTGTCGGTATTTATGTGTGTTATTGCTATATTACCTTTTGTAGAATCTATATTACATTTACCATCGATATTAGCTAACCAAAGCGCAGTTGCTGATATTTATGACAAAAGACTTTCGGGTATAGCAACAAATGATTATTTGTCTTGGTTTGGGCGTAAGTTCTATTTTATAGAAATGTTGTTTTCTTTAGTAACACCATGGCTATTGTGTTTCCAGTTAAAGAAAGACAGGCTTAATAAAAAACTAATTTTTGGTTTGATAGCATGTGTATTAACAGATATTATTCACGAAATGTCTAATGGTGGACGATCTGGATTAGTTCAAAATTTCTTGTATCTATTTATGGTTTATATGTTATTTAAAGGACAAATGTCGCCAAAGGTAGTTATGAAAGTAAATTTTTACGGATTGATAGTATGTGGAGTTGCACTAATGGGCCTTATGGTAGTAACTTTGGCCAGATTTGCAAGTGATGATAATGGAAATATGGACAATCCATTTATTTGGATGTCTTTATATGCCGGTGAGGGGCTGCTAAACTTTAATAATAACTATTGGTATATCAATCCTCCTTATAGTGGTTATGGTGTTAATTCATTCTTAATGGGTATAATCGATGGGCATTTTAGAACTGTAGAAGAATCTTGGGAGGATGGTTTTAAACTTGGAATTCAAGGAAATATCTTTTATACATGGGTAAGCTCTTTCTTTTCTGATTTTGGAAAATACGGAGCATTGATAATCATTTGTTTGATGTCATTTGTATTATCAACATTTCGTTCTTATAAGAGGAAACGGATTTCTGTTTTATCATTAGGCTTACTTTGTCTATATTCAAAGATATTGGTAGTAGGTGTTACTTTTTATACATATACAACAACTTACAACCAGATGGCCTTATACATAGCAGTCGTATTCTTATTATATCTCAATAAAATGAAAAAAATATAAGATGAATAGTTTGGTTACATTTATATTACCTGTATATAATGCTGAAAGTACTATATATAGGTGTTTAGATTCAATTCTAAAGCAGACTTATTGTGATTATGAAGTTATAATTGTCGATGATGGAAGTATTGATAATTCTGGTAAAATTTGCGATAGCTATTCTTTAAATGACAATAGGTTTAGAGTTGTTCATAAGGAAAATGCAGGAGTTGCTTCTGCACGGCAGCTTGGCGTGTCTTTAGCCACTGGGGAGTATGTCATTCATATTGATTCTGATGATTGGATAGAGTCAAATATGTTGAGCGATATGATGAATGAAATAAGTGATGCCGATATCCTAGTTTCTGATTATTATTATAATACTAAGCATGGGCAGACATATGTTAGACAGGTAGATTGTACAACATCTGAAGAACTACTGGAGAAAATCATTAAAGGCGAAGTCTTCGGTTCTTTGTGGCATAAACTCATCCGTCGTAATTTATATCAAAATATAGAATTCAATACAGATTTGACTTTCTGTGAAGATCAATTGTTGTTGTTTAAAATACTCACAACTTACCAATGTAAAGTCATTAATCTACATCAGGCTTATTATCATTATGAATGTAATGAAGGTTCTATTACTCAAAGAACTGATCGGGATTATTTTGATAATAAAATTAAATATGAAGACTATGCTTTACAGGTATTGAGTCCTTTGAGTTTCAGATATATTAGGGATATTTTTGTTCTTGATCGTTTAAAATCGTATTCTGGTCCTATTCAGAGTAAGATATATAATAGTTGTGAAATTAAAGCAATTTTTGATAGGTTGCCCAAACCAAGCTTTGGTATGATTAGTATTAAATTTACTTTAGTTAAGCAATTATTATTCTTAATTCAAATTCTTAAGGCTCCAGTTGTGATAAATAAAATATTAGTAAAAGTTTTTAGAATTATTAAAGTTTTATAGATATGAAGAATTTTTTATTGTTGATTTATCGTTGGTTCTTGACGTTTTTTAATATTGTTCCTTATTATTTATTAGGGCGTCGTTCTTGTAATGTGCAAAAAATAAAGCAACTAAAAAATAGTTGTTCTGGTAAACGTTGTTTTATTGTATGTAATGGACCAAGTTTACGTCCTGAAGATTTAGATAAAATTCATAAAAATGGAGATTTATCAATTGGCATTAATATTATAGCAAGAATTTATCCAAAAACAAAATGGAGACCAGATTTTCTTTTTCTAACAGAGGATGGTGCTTATAAAAAGAAAAATGCAATAGTGCGTAATTGTGAAGCTGGTCTAAAAATATTTAAGGATATAAATTATTTGCGATCACTTAGTTTTAAAGGCAATAGGGTTTTTGTAAGAATTAAGAATTCAAGACACTTGTTGGATAATCCCAAATTTACAGAAGATGTAACTGATTATTATTATTCTATAGCTTGTACAACTTATGAAACTTTTGAATGGGCGCGACATATAGGATGTTCCGAGATTTATTTGATTGGTTGTGATATGTCTTATGCTGTAAATCTTAATCGTGATGGGTCTATATATTATAATAATTCTGGGCAAAATCATTTTTATGGTAAAGATATGGATACTCAAAGTCATATCAAACCAAATCCTACTTGGGAGATGAAAGTTGCGTTTGAGTTTGCTGAGGAATATTCCAAAGAACATGGCTTTAGAATTTATAATGCAACTAGAGGAGGTGCATTAGAGGCTTTTGAAAGAGTAGATTTTGATTCGTTATTTAAATAATATTTTTTAATTATAATATATAATACAATGAGAATTATTGGTGTTATTCCTGCCCGTTACCAGTCTTCTAGACTTCCGGGCAAGCCTTTGGCTGATATTTGTGGTAAGCCTATGGTCTGGTGGGCTTATAATCAGGCAAAAAAGGTAGAAGAGTTTGCAGATGTATTTGTTGCTACGGATGATGAGCGTATTGCTGATTGCTGTAAAGAGTATGGCATGAAGTATGTTATGACAAGCAATACTGCTCCTAATCATATACATAGAATCTGGGAGGTGACTAACATAATAGAGGCAGATTATTATGTTAGTATTAATGGTGATGAACCTTTAATTCTTCCTGAGAATATTAAGGCTGCTTTGCCAAATGAAGTAGTGTCAGACAAGCCTTATTTTGGTAGCGTTTATAGAGAAATTATAGATCCTGCAGAATTGATAGACATTGCAAATGTTAAGATTGTGCTGGGTGTAGATGGCAGATGTATGTATCAGTCAAGATTGCCTATTCCTAGTCCAAAAGGCTCTCTTTTCTTTAAGTATAAGAAGGCGATTGGAATTGAGTGTTTTAACAAGTTAGCTCTTGATTTCTTTGCCCATGCTCCGATGGGTGAGATGGAAAAGATTGAGGATATTGATCATCTTCGTTTTTTGGAAAACAACGTTCCAATCTTTTACAAGAAAATTGAGTCAGAATCTCTTTCTGTTGATACAAAAAATGATTTGGAAAAAGTTAGAGGTATTATTGCTGATAAATTAAAGAATCATCAAATTTAGAAATATGAAGAATATTAAAATATTAGATTGTACGTTGCGCGATGGTGGTAGAATTATCAATTGCGCCTTTCCTGATCATGAAATCAGAGATATTTCTCATCGTTTAGCTAGTGCTAATATTGACGTAATCGAAATTGGTTTTCTTAGAGATCCTAAAAAGGTAGAATATAAGGGTAATTCTACCTTTTTTACAGACGTAGATCAGATTCGCCCTTTTGTTGATAAAACGAAGGGTACTAAGTATGTAGCTTTTGTTGACTATGAACTTTTTGATTGGAGTACATTGAAACCATATGATGGGACATCTATTGATGGAATTCGTGTAGGCTGGAAAAAGGATAGTTTTGTTCATCACAAGGATGAAATTGTTAAGCATCTTAAGGAAGTGAAAGAAAAGGGTTATATGTTGTATATTCAAGGAGTAAATACTTTGGGATATACAGATAGAGAACTCTTGGATATTTTAGATTTCGTGAATCAGATTCATCCTGACGGTTTTGGAATTGTTGATACTTATGGAGCTATGTATATGGATGATGTAGATCGCATATATACAATGGTTGACCATAACCTTGATGAAGATATTGCAATAGATTTTCATTCTCACAATAACTATCAGCTGTCCTTTGCCTTTGCTCAAGAAATTATTCGATTGAGCAATGGTAAAAGAGATATTCTAATAGATGGTACTCTTCATGGTATGGGTAAGGTTGCAGGTAACTTAAATACTGAGTTGATTGTTGATTATCTTGTACGTAAACGCAATTTTGATTACAATTTTGATGCAATCTTAGATTTGATAGATGATTATATTCATCCATATCAGTTGCAATATAAGTGGGGCTACTCTGTTCCTGCTCTTATGGCTGGTATTTATAAGTCGCATCCAAACAATATTCTGTATCTTACCGAGAAATTTAGATTGGCGACAAAAGATATCAAGTATATTATCAGTATGATAGATCCTCAAAAACGTATGAGTTATGATTATGATAATATACAGCGTCTTTATCAAGAGTATAATAATATAAAAGTAGATGATTCTGTTGCCTTGGAGAATCTAAAGAAGCAGTTGGAAGGACGAAATATTCTTTTGATTATGCCTGGTAGCTCTATTGTCGAATACAAGAATCTAATTTCACAATATATAGAGGATAACAATGCAAAAGTTATTCTTGTGAACTTTATAGATAAGGAATATCAAACTTCTGATTATATTACTTTCTGGGGAAGTAAGAAGCGATATGATAAATATAAAGAACTGTGTCTTGATGTGAAATCAGTTGTGACATCTAATGTAGCTACGGACAATAATGAGGATCTAGTGATTAATTATGATTCATATATAGATAGAACTGAAGAATATTCTGATAATACCTCTTTAATGTTGCTTAAGGTTTTGCAACGTATTGGTATTACATCATTTGCTATAGCTGGTTTTGATGGTTTCAAAGAACAGGGTAGTTATTTCAATGAAAATAATTACAAGGAGGTTCGTTTCAGTTCAAAGTATGATGAAATTAATAAAGCGATTTCTAAACTTTTAAAGAAATATGCTGATTCTCTTGATGAAACATCACATATTAAGTTCTTGACACCTAGTATATTTAGTAACATTTTAGAAAAATGAAAATCAAATTTTTAGTAATGGACGTAGATGGAACTTTGACTGACGGTAAAATCTACATGTCTGCCAACGGAGAATTATTCAAGGCTTTTGATATCAAAGATGGCTACACCATATATACTCTAGACCAAATTGGAATTGTCCCTATTATAATTACTGGCAGAAAATCTGAAATCGTTTCTAAACGAGCTGCAGAGCTGAAAATAACAGAATGCCATCAAGGGGTTAACGATAAGTTAGCTAAATTGAATGAGATTTTGACTAAATACAATGGAACCATAGATGAAGTTGCATATATAGGCGATGACTTTAATGATATGGATTGTATTAAAGTATGTGGCTATACAGCTTGTCCTAATGATGCAGAAGAATCTATAAAGCCTTTAGTTAATTATGTATGTAAATATAATGGCGGTCAAGGTGCGTTACGTGATTTTGTTAAGCAGATTGTAAAGGTATTCTAAAGTTATGGCTTGGAGCGGATTTAATGGTTTGGTACATTCTAAAAATCCTTTATTAAAATTGATTTTTAGAATGTATATCAAACTATCTGGTAGCGATATTCCATCATGCTGTAAAATTGGAAAAAATGTCCAGTTTCCTCATGGCATAAAAGGAATCATTTTTTCAACAAATACCATAGTTGAAGATAATGTTACTATTTATCATCAAGTAACATGTGGTAGAGGTGATATATTTCCCAAATCAGATTCTTTGCCTGTAAAAGGAATTATATTGAAAAAAGGTAGTATTTTATGTGCAGGTGCTAAGATAATATGTAATCGAGGATTATTAGTGGTAGGAGAAAATACTGTTGTTGGTGCAAATGCAGTACTCACGTGTTCTACTGGTGATAACGAAATATGGGGGGGCATACCTGCTAAAAAACTGAAAGATAGAAAAATGTAATTGAGAATGTTAAATATTATTCTTTAAGATTAAAATAAAATGGAAGTTGTAATTATAACAATAGAATACCATAACGGATTATCTATTATTGAGAGCTTGGGGCAAAAGGGAATTTTAACCAACGTCATTGACGTAACTGATGAACCTAAGCCTTATATGCTTTGCAGTAAATTTGTTAAGCAAGGGTGGAAGTGTAAGACTAATGAAAATGCTATTTCTATCTTATTGAATGACTTTAAGGGTGATGGAGAAAAGGCATTGTTGATTTCTTGTTCAGATGATGCAACTGCTATGTTGGATAAACATTATGATGAACTCAAAGATAAGTTTATACTGCCTCTAACATCTTTTCATGGGCATCAAGAAGAAATTATGAGCAAGCAATATATGGCAAATCTTGCTCAGAAAATTGGTATGAATATACCTGAATCTTGGCTTTTGGAAAAAGGTCAAGAAATACCGGAGGATATCTTTTATCCATGTATTACTAAAGCAATATCAAGTGTTGCCGGAACTAAGATAGATAATATCCGTGTCTGCAATGACTATGAGGAGTTGAAATCGTTTGTTGAAAGTTCTGGTCATAGTGCGACTCTACAAATCCAGCGATTTATAGATAAGGCTTATGAATTTCAATTCCTAGGCTGCTCTTTTGATGATGGTAATGAAATAATCATTTCTGGGAGGACTCATATTGATAGACCTAATGGGCTAGAAAATGCATATTTTCTTCGATTCGATAAGGTTGAAGAAGAGTTAAAACCTCTGGAGAATAAGGTTCGAGAGTTTATTTTGGAAACAAGATATAATGGTCCGTTTAGTGTAGAATTCTTGCGAGACAAGAATGGTACTGATTATTTTACGGAGATGAATTTTAGAAATGATGGAAATGCTTATTGCCAGACATGTGCTGGTATAAATGTGCCTTACATAATGTATCTATATTATTCTGGTGGTGATTATAAAGCTGAGTTGCGAAAATCTTATGTACATCAAATATATATGGTACCAGAGATTCGATATTTACAGTATAAATTAAGTGGTGAATTTGGTTGGAAGGAATGGTATCGCAATATGAAGAAGGCAAATTGTTATACTACCTACTTTAAGCAGGATAAGGCTGTATTTAGACAGTTCCTTCTTAATCGTATTTCGGGTTTTGTTAGAAGAAGACTTAATCGACTTATTAAATAGTATAAAATGGGTAAATTTGTGTTGCAATTTAAAGAAAATATCAAGGAAGATGAATGGCATTTAGGTATTTGCCTTCATGGATTTGATGATTTGAAAAATAATCAGATACATTGGATTAGCAATGGTAAATATCAAGGTAAGAAGTGGTTTGCGGATCCTTTTATATTAGATTTTAATGAAAAGGAAATCCATCTATTAGTAGAAGAATTTGATTATTCACTCCATAGAGGACGAATTGCTCATCTTGTTGTTGATAGAGTTAAATGGGAAGTAATTGATTGTGTTATTATCTTAGATTTGTCTACCCATTTATCATTCCCTGCTATTTATCGAAAAGGGGATAAAGTTTATGTCTGTCCTGAGAATCATCAGTCAGGGGAACATGATTTATATGAGTATGATCGAAAAGCAGAAAAGCTGATAAAATTGAAGACTCTTTGTTTGGAAGAATTGACAGATACTACTTTGAATGAATATCAAGGGAAATGGTATATGTTTACGACTTCTATTCCTCACCCAAATGGAGATACTCTTGAAATAAAAGTTGCAGAAAAAATAGAGGGTCCTTATAAGCAAACACAGTTGGTTAAGTTTTCTGAGCATATCGGACGAAATGCAGGGCAGTTATTCATGTATAACGATAAGCTAATTCGTCCTGCACAGGAATCATATGATGTTTATGGTCATGCTATAGTTTTCCAACAGGTTAGTATTGATGATAATGGTGAGTTCCATTTTGAAGAGATTTATCGTTATCATTCAACCCATCCGAAATACAATATTGGTGCCCATACGTTTAATGTATATAAAGAAATGGCAGTTATAGACGTTAAAGGTTATAGGCATAATCTTCTAGGTCGTTTTTGGAATAATATGATAAAGTTAGCTGTTAAAGTTGGTTTAAAATCTCCTGTAATATTCGATTAGTATGCATATTCTTCATGTTCAATTTTCATTTATAACAGGTGGTACAGAAACAATGTTAGTAGATATCATTAATGAGCAAATTAAGACTAATAAAGTTTCTCTTCTAGTGATAAATGATAAGTGTAACAAGGGTTTGTTAGACAAAATAGATTCACGTACAAAAATATATTATTGTGGTCGTCCTGAAGGTAGTAAAAACCCATGGTATTTTTTGAAGGCAAACTGGTTACTACATAAAATTCATCCAGATATTATACATACTCATGATGATAAACTAAGAACATTGCTTCGATGGCGTGGCAATGCAAAATTAGTTTATACCAAACATAATGTTATGGATGACTCAAACGGTGCAAAACAATTTAATCTAATCGATTCTTGTTATGGTATCAGTAAGGCTGCATGTTTAAAGATGCAAAATTATGGTGTGCCTGCTAAACTCGTTTATAATGGCATACATCCAGATTTAATTAAAAAGAAAGAAAAAGACTGGATGCCAGGAAACATCCTTAATATTATTGAAGTTGGCAGACTTGATGTTGAGAAAGGACAGCAAGTAGTCATTGAGGCTTTAAGAATACTGAAAGAATGGAATGTGAAAGGTATCACAATGACATTTATAGGGGATGGTGCTAACAGACCAATACTAGAGAATATGGTTAAAGAATATGGATTGTCTGGTATAGTCTCATTTTTGGGTATGCGTGACAGGATATATATATATTCTCATCTTTGTGATTATGACTTGTTTATTCAGCCTTCTTTATCAGAAGGCTTTGGATTGACGATTGCTGAAGCAATGGCAGCCCGTTTGTCTGTAATAACAAGTGATCAAGCAGGTTCTTTGGAGGTTCTTGATGGCGGTCGTTTGGGCTTGTCATTTAAAACGGGCGATGCAAAGGATCTTGCTAATAAGATTTTAGATTATTATAATGGTATTATTAGCATTAATGCTGACGAAGGCCTTTCTTATGTATATGCTAATTTTGATATAAAAGTGACAGCACAAAAGTATGTGGAGGAATATAAAAAAATATTGTGTTGATGTTTGCATATACAAATGAGAATTAATGAGATACAATAATTTAGAAAAAATATAATCGTGAAACACAATTTTTGGTATTATGGGGGGCAAGGTTAAGCCAGATACCTTCCTATCTTTATGATAAAGTTTTATCTTATTTTTATAAAGGTGCTATGAAGTGTTGTGGAAAGCATGTCTATCTTCGTCCTTCTAGCTCTGACTTTAAAGGTTTGTGGAATCTGAGTGTTGGTGATTATTCTAGTATACCAAATGGTAGTGTCTTCTATTGTACAGAGGCACCTTTGATTATTGGCAAGAAAGTTATCTTTGGTCCTCGTCCTACAATTATTACTGGTGATCATCGTATAGATGTTATTGGTAAATACATAATGGATTCCAATGACAAATTGCCTGAGAACGATGCTGCTGTTGTTATAGAATACGATGTCTGGACGGGGGCTAATGTTACTATACTCAAAGGTGTAACGATTGGAAGAGGTTCTGTCATTGCTGCAGGGGCTGTGGTTACTAAATCATGTCCTCCATATTCAATCATTGGTGGTGTTCCTGCAAAAGTATTGAAGATGAGATTTACACAACCCGAAATAATAGAGCATGAAAAAAGACTAAATAACACCCAAAAATAAATTTGTTTATTGATGATAATTTAATGGTATGCAAAAAGTTATTATTACATCACCTTCTCTTAATCCAAAAGAAAACGTGAGTGGTGTGTCTAGTGTAGCTAGATTTATAATAGATAATAATCCTAATTATAAGTATCTTCATTTCGAATTAGGGAAAAAGGATAAAGAAAAAGGTGGTTGGCATCGAATTACGAAATTAATTGGATCATTTTTTAAATGGACAAAATTTATTAATGCACATTCTGATGCGCTTATACACTATAATTTCCCACTTGATGCGAAATCAATTATACGTGACGTACCATTTATGTGTTATGCTTTGCATAAAAAACACAAGATGGTAGTTCATATTCATGGTGGGGTATTCTTGACTTCTCCTAAGATTCCCGCTATCTTAAAAGGAATTTTATCGAAGGTGTTTTCATGGAATATTCCTTTTATTGTCTTGAGTGATAGTGAGGTGAAAATTTTGAAAGAACGTTTTCATGCTAAAAATATTTATTGTCTTCCTAACTGTGTAGATTTAAAAGATGCTGAGCTTTATGCCAAAGAGCAAAACTTAAAATCAGAAAGAGCATTGAACTTAGGTTATCTTGGTCGTATAGAGCCTAATAAGGGAATGGCGGAACTATTGGTTGGTTGCATGAAATTAAAAGAAGCAGGAATCCCATTTAGGTTAATTCTTGCAGGAAAAGAACAAACGGAAGGTGAGTTTTTGCCTAGATTTATACAATCTTTAGGCGACAATTTTTCTTATGTAGGTTTAGTTTCGGGAAAAAGTAAGTGCGATTTTTTGCGAAGCCTTGATGTTTTAGTAATGCCTACTTATTTTGAAGGATTACCTATGTCTCTACTTGAATGTATGAGTTATGGCATTGTGCCTGTGATAACACCTGTAGGTTCTATTCCTGAAGTTGTTGTTGATGGTAATAATGGATTATTTATCAAAGTTAAGGACACTGATTGTATTGTAGAGGCTATCAGAAAAATAAATTCAGATAGAAACTTATTAAATAGGCTAAGTGTCAATGCACGGAATACGATCTTTAGTAAGTTCTCAACTCTGCAATATATCAGCCAGTTGAATCATATTTATCAGGAGGGGTAATGATGTTTGCTTTTTTTAAAGAAAAGGTGCATATGTCAGTTTAGTCCTACCTGAATTTTAGCGATGTTAAATTATTGTAGAATAAAATTATTCAAAAACTGATACGTTTAACTCACTGATATATAGTGGGGATGTTGTATTGGTTGTTTACCATAGAAATTATGAATATTAACCATGTGGGCATCTTTTTAAAAGGGGCAAAAGATAAAGCAACCCCAAAGGAATTCTCGCTTTCTGTGATTCATATCTTCCCAGATTGTTCTCCTAATTTGAAAAAGGGGCTGCGAGATGAGTTCTATAAACTCAATGGGCGCTGTGAGATTAATCCCAACAAAGTTGTTCTCAGAGAGAGGAATCCATTGGAAGGTTTTTATGGCAGCCGCATCAATGTAGAGGCTATCGTGGGGGTGAATGGTAGTGGTAAGTCTTCCTTGTTCGAAATTATCTATAGAGTAATCAACAATTTGAGTTGCTTGTTGAATAGGGGAAAACGTCGTAAAACGGCAGATGACCTCTATTATGTCAAGGACTTGTATGCCGAACTCTATTATGTAGTTAACGGACAGCTTGCCAGAATCTCTTGCTTGGGAGATAAAGTTGAATTTCAAATGGGCAAAGAGGCTTCTGTTACCTTGACTGCTATCAAGGACGGGATGGTAAGCTCTGAGAAGGTATTGATGGCTGATTTCGTGAAATGGGCTAAGGAAAACTTCTTCTATACGATAGTTACCAATTATAGTTTGCAGGCTTTTAACGCCAATGATTATAAAAGGGAACGCTGCTTGATTCTGAAAGATACCCTGAATGATGCTATGGCTGAAACTCAGGCAGAAGGTCATGTTTGGATGGATAGCTTGTTTCATAAGAACGATGGATATATGACTCCTATCGTATTGAATCCTTATCGTGACGAAGGTGTCTTTGACCTGAATAAGGAGCATCATCTTACTCTTTACAGACTATCTGCCATCTTGATATATGCACAGGTACATGATAGGCGTTTCATGGAGGATTATGACCTGAATGATATTCTCTATACTTTTGATTCAAGTTCTCTTGAAAAAAAGTATGTGGAGAGATATCAGATGGAGTTTAAAGTCTATGATGGCTATAAGTTTTCGCCACTACAACATAACGATATCGGTACAGAGATATTAAAATGTTATGGAGTTATGGATGGCTTGAATTTCGATGATACCCTGCAAAGAACAGCCGCCATGTATCTTATCTATAAGACCTTTGCGATTGCCAATAGTTATCCCGCCTATGAAGAGTTTTCTGGCTTGGGTGAGCTAGATAAGTTTACCCAAAGAGTAGAACCTGATACGATGGAATTGATCTACAGGTTGGTGAAGACCATCAAGAGGGACAAGTCGCATATCTCTCTTAAGATAAGACAGACCCTACATTTCTTGAATGCGTTGAAGAATGGGGCTATCAATTCTCAGACATTCTTGACCCGTAAAATTTCTCACCGAGAATATTTTCTGTGTGTTGATGAGGGTAAAGATTTGAGGAGTATGAGAGATATCCAGGAATATTTGCCTCCTTCGTTCTTCCAAATAGAAATCTTAATGAATAGGTTTGAAAATGGTCAACGGGTGAATGATACTCCTATTCCGATTGAGCAGATGAGTGCTGGTGAGAGGCAATACCTCTATACTTTCAGCACATATATTTATCATGTGTTGAACCTATTGAGTATACAGGAATCGCATCGGGTAAGATATAGAAACATCAACCTGATACTTGATGAGGTAGAGATTTGTTTTCACCCTGAGTTCCAAAGGCGATTTGTCTATGAACTTCTGGGCTATATAAAGCGATTGTTCATGAATAGAAATGCGTCCTTCAATATCTTGATAGCTACGCACTCACCATTCATCCTCTCTGATATCCCTCAGAGTAATATCCTTTATCTGGAGGATGGAAAGATGGTAATGCCTAAAGGCATCAAGAATCCTTTTGCTGCTAATATCTGCGACATTCTCTATCAGAGTTTCTTTCTCAAACAGGGTTTTGTAGGAGAATTTGCCCGAAAGAAAATTAAGCTCATAATAGAGCGTTTGCTTCCTGGTGGCCATTTCCATGATGATCGTGAAGCGGAATATCATTTGCTGATAGAATTGATAGGCGATCCTTTCTTGAAGATGCAGCTGCAACAACTATATGAGGATAGGAGGAAGAGAAATGGTAAAGATTGAGATAGATGATGCGGTAAGAAGTTATGCTCTTGTTTTTAGTCAACGAGTAATGGCTACATGTAATGGCGTGGAGGAAAATTTGGCAGCTCTTGGGATGTTCGTTGCTGATAACAATGATTGGAATGATAAAAGTGCAATAACGGATTACATCAATTTGTTGATAGCTGACTATCCTAAGGTTTTGACATTGGAGCCTATAGAGTGGAAACAATATATAGATAAGTATAACGAGGTGCTGAAACGTGAGCCAAATATGTTGACGACTGAGGTGGCATATAGGAAGACGAAGAAGAAAGTTTTTAAAGGAAAACTTTATGAGCGAATCATCATTTGTCTACAATATGCCGAAGCCAGGGTAATACTGGGAGAGATTCATCAACAGATGGGATTGAAAACATGTGTATATTGTAATGCAATTCCTACGATGTCGAATAGTGGAGAGGTGTTTTATCAGATGGATCATTATCTGCCTCAAAGCTTATACCCATTTCTTGGTACATGCTTTTATAACTTGCAGCCATCGTGTGGCGTATGTAATGATCATAAAAAAACAAAAAACTGTGATTTCGGCCTTTATGTGAATCGTGAACAACATAAGGATTTGAGTCCTTTTCGATTCGTGCCAAAAGTCAAGAATTTGGATGGCCCTTATCCTGAATGTGAGGATATTCAGTTTAGAGGAAAAGAGGCAAATGTAACCAAGGAGAGTACGGCGCATGAAGAAATGTTCCATATCAATAACATGTATGCTGGGTATAAAGATGAAGTATCTGCACTTTATACTGATGCCTATAAAATGAATCCGTCAATTGTTGAAGTGAATGCTGCATGCTGGGGAATTCCTGCAACCAAAAAGGATGTGTTGGCTTATATGTCTGGTCATCTGTCCTTAGACGAGAAGGATGTTCACAAAAAAACTTTGACCAAGTTGAAACAAGATACCATCAGGCAATTGAAAGAGGGTGGTGTTTTGTAACGACTGATTATATTTCTTTATATTATGACTATAGATTATTCTTTGGGATATAACAGCAATAAAGAATCAAATGATTTTCTGAGATGCTTTTGGGCTGCATTGCGTAAGGAGTTTGGTAAAGCGGCATGGAATCTTTTGCCGCTACGTATTGAAAACAAAATTTATCTAGGCCATTGTGACATAGGCTTGGAACATGTACTTGATATTTCCTTAAGTTACAAAATTAAAGGTTGTTTATCGGCTATTAGTATTTCTGTTGATGATTCGATATCTGATGCGCAATTGAAGAGAAGATTAAAAGAATGTATCACTAATGCTTGCAAAAACATCGATAAATTAGAATTATTTAGTTTCACTTTGCCATTGGATAATGCTATTTGCTTTGAAAAGTCAGATGCTAACTATTTTTCACTAGATGTCAATAAGTTGATGCTAAATATTTATGGATATGATTTTGTTGATGCTAAGACTCAATCTTCATCATTGTTGAAAAATATTTGTGCTTGGTTGTCATTCGACCAGTTGAAATACATATCTATTGAAGGGTGTGCTTTCCAAGTATATTCTGATACTGTTCGTCAGCAGTTAGAAAGCCCAATGAAATATAGATTGAAAATTACTGCTAATATTCAAAAGTATTTAGATGATTTTATTTCAAAACCCTATTCTTATGAAGATCATTTATCTGATATAGATAAGGCCGTGTTTTTGTTTGGACAAGGCTTGAAATATGATGAGTTATCGCAAATGTCGATTTCACCATTGGAAACCTATAATGAACAATCAATTCTTTGCTATATGTCAGCACTGGAGGTTGTTACCTTAAAGGATATAGAACCGTCTAAATGTGAATGTTGTGGTCAACTAAGGTATTCTATAGCTAAACGAGTGGAAAACTTGGTTTATGAAGTATCACAAAGCAAGGCAATGAGGAAAATGATAACTGATTTTTATAAAAATCGTTCTCAATTTGTTCATTTAGGCACAATGCTTTCTGAGAATAATTATACAGGAATTTCTATTCCTTTAATGAATAAAGGGTATGGTGATGGACTGATAATGCAATGTAACTTTAGAAGTGCAGATTTGGCAAGTATTGTGAAAGAATGTATTATGTGGAAAATCAATGATGCAAATTCCAGATTAAATATCATATTATAGACTCTATGCATACAGACTGTATTGATGGAGTGATAAATGTTATTGTTGAATAAAACTTATATAGAAATACGATGATAAATAAAACATATCAATATACATTGGATTCTTTTATTCAATTAGCAAAATTTATATGGAATGCTCGGCATGGAAATAAATATGTTAATGCCTTTAGAGTATATGGAAGTGGAATGGTGGGCTTGTTTAGCTTTTGGATAATAGATGTATTCTTTGATTCTAAAGGAGAATGGCGTTTGGGAGTATCTACGTCAACTCTTACTTGGAGCGAAATCGGTTTGGCTGTTGTATTTACGGTTGCTTTTGTCATAGTTTTAGTTTTCATGTCAAAACCGGAATTTGAAAAATCAGAGATAGAGAGATTAAAACGTATAGAAGAAAATCAATTCTTACATAGAATTACCCCTATAATTCTTCTATCTCAGTTTTCACTAACAAATAATCTTCATGGTGTTGCACATTATGAGGATTCGGAAGAACTTGCTCGTTTTCGTGAACTGATAGCAAATAATGATAGTGGGCATGTTAGACTCTTGGGATTGTCAGGTACAGGAAAGACTTTGCATATAGTAAAAGCTTTTGAGGATAAGGGAAACATGGAAAATGTATTCTATTGCGATCAGGTTTCTCATGGAAATTTTAAATCTGCATTGCAATTACTTTCAGAAAAACGACCTGGTTGTACAGTAGTGCTGGACAATAGTCCTAAGGGAGTCTTTGCTGAGGCAATTAATAGTTATGGCAACAATATTCGGTTTGTATCTGCTTATTATGATCCCGTTGATGTTGATTATGGTTCATATTCAGTCTTGAACATGAAAGACATACATCTTGAAAATGTTGTGGAGAGAATTATTGATAACAATCTGACTCGTCCGATTAGCGGAGAGAATAGACAAAAACTGATTATTCATTCTGGAGGTATTCCATTTATGGCCTTGCTTTTGACACAAGCATATAATAAGACCAGTGAAATAGGTGTGATAAACAACTCTGTTCTGATAGAGCATCTTTTGGATTTACATGAGGAAAATGCAAATAACCAAAGAATAGCAATGAGGACTATTGCTTTGCTGCAACCGTTCGATTATGCAGGTGGAAATAGTGAGACGGCAAAATATTTAATAGAAAATAATAAATTTACTCCGATAGTAGATAATATAAATAGACAGGTGCTATTCCATAAGGTCGTGAAACATTTAAAAGAGCGCAATCTGTTGGAGGAGGATGCTTCGTATATAAATATGCGTCCGCAACCATTGGCTATTTGGCTTGTGGGAGAATGGATTATAGAACAAGGTTCGGGTTTCATTGATACTATCAAAGAACTGGCGGCACACCCTAAATCATTCTATTTTCCAATTATAGATAGTTGGGCAAGGAGGTTAGAGTTCATGCAAGACAATGCTGATGCTAAAAAATTATATGGCGAGTTATTAAAATTGCATGAAGGCCCTTTCGCCGATGAGGATGTTATATGCTCTGATTTGGGTTCACGACTCATCCTCGCTATGTCAACAGTGAATCCAAAGGCAGTTGTCAGTTGTTTATATGGTATCTTGTACTCAAAGCCTATTGATTATCTTAAAAGTAATTTGCAGGGTGAAGCAAGAAGGAATATTGTTAATGCTTTAGAAAAGTTATGCTTTTGCAAGGATTCCTTTCATTATGCGGCATTAACTTTAGCAAGATTAGCTCTTGCTGAAAATGAGGAATGGACAAACAACTCCAAAGGACAATTCTTGCAGTTATTTCATGTTGCTTTAGCTGGAACGGAATGTGATTTGAAAGAAAGGATGGCTGTCTTGAATGAACTGTATGAGCAAAAAAATACCTATAAAGACCTTTTGTTGGGAGCGATTAAAGGTGCTTTTGATACTTACAATTTATCAAGAATAGGTGGAGCTGAAAGGTTCGGATTTAAAAGTTTGGTAGATTTTATGCCAACTTATAAACAGATAAATGAATATTGGGACAGTTTATTTAATCTTTCTGTTAGTTGGATGGATTTGGAGCCAGATGTTGTTGAACATTTCGCAGAAATAGTTTGTGTTAATGCTCGGATGTTTGTTAGGGGAAATAGGAGTGATTTGTTATTTAGTTTTATAGATGAAATAGCACCTCGCCTCAACTACAATTGGGGACAAATGCAAAAAGCTCTTATTGAAATTAAGAACTTTGATGTATTAACTCCTCAAAACAGCAGAACTTTATTGAGTTATATTGACAAGCTTAAGCCTCGTTCTATTGTAACGGAAATGAGAAATGCAGTGCATGATATTTATACCCATGAAGAAACATCAGTAGATATTCTTAACAAAGAGGAACTGGTGGTGTTGCCATTTGTTGAAAAGTTTATTGACCAGCAAAAATATTTGAGTGATGAAATCATAGGACTTGTTGCCAATGATAAGGAATATACCTCTTGGGAGTTTACAAAAAACGTTGCAGCGAGAATTCCTAATGAGGACATTCCACAAGTTCTTGAGAAGATATATGGGTATATTATACGTCAGAACTCGAACTTTTATAGCAATTGGTTGGTGAGATTCATAAAATGTTTGCCAGATAGACACAATGCGCAAGAGATGGCTAAAAAACTCTATGAAAATGGTTTCATTAAACAAGGAATTGCTTTGCTCGCAGTAATTGATGATGACGCTTTTTCAAATTTGAATTTCTTATGGGAATATGTTGCTACTAAGAAATTGGAATATGAGTCTATAAGTAGTTATTATAATGTAATTAGATTGACAGATGTTGAAAACTTGCTGAAAGTTGTAGCAATTATCAAGTATCATTCTAAAGAATCAAATTCTGTTTTTGATTTTCTTTCTCAATATTGGTATTTGGATGTTTTGTATGAAGATGATAGGTTGTCTTCGATATATAAAGAAGTTCTGATTAATTATGATTTGCAAAGCAATCGTACAAATTACGAATATGTAAGACGAGTTGAACGTGTTTTAGAGAAAACAAATGACAATAAGTTCGCAAAAACAATTAATAGTAAGTTGATTGCTTATCTTTCATTTAATTCGTCAATCTTAAGGGTGGAGGAAATTTATCCAATACTTTTAACAAAGTTCAGAACTGTGATTTGGGATGAATTCATAGCGGCTCTTGTTGACTTGGATAACCGTCCTGGCTTCTTTTACCAAATCCGTTTGGCTATAGGCTCTGGATTTGGTTTTTCAGAAAGAACCTTGTTCTCTGATCATGAGGAGGAAATGAAAGAAGTATGTAAAAGGCATTCTCAGTATGGACCTATTGTTTGTGCCTCTCTATGTCCTATTCTAAAGTCTTCGGGTAGTGGCGAAGATAATGAGGAGTTTCATCCTTTTGTAATCTGGCTTTTGAATAATTATGGAGGAAACAAAATGGTCTTGAATGAATTATATGGAAATATGTGTACATTCTCTTGGAATGGAAGCATGTTACCTCTAATAAAAACGATGAAAAATTGTCTGTTGAAGGTTCGCGCTAAAGCAGGGTTTCACAAACAAGTTTACAAATGGGTTAGTGATTGCTTGAAACAATATGAAGCCGATTATAATAAAGAAAGACAAAATGAGGCCTATATGCGGATGGCTTACAATTACAAGTTTAATAATGGTTAGCTATGTCCCAATACTTTGCTTTGAATTTGATCTTTGGTTTTATATGGGTTCATATATAAAATATTGAGTTAGAATGATAATCTGTAATTAATAAGTTTTGAGAATATTATGGGTAAAGAAGCTCACATACTGAGGGTTGTTGAATCTATGCAAGCCACTGTTGATAAATTAAGCAAAGAAGTCTTGATTGCGATAAGTAGAGAAGAGATGATATTGAAGGAAGAAGCCTTTAATACTCATGTTTTTAATGCTTGCCTTATGGGGATAGACTTTGTCTATATCAATGTCTGCATAAGTGCCCTTGCTGCATTGAAGACTGATAATGTGCATGCCAAACGATATCATTGGAAAAACGTTGTTGCTGGTATTTCTGAAGGTATTAAGTATATTTACTCCTTTAAAGAGGGCGAGAAGAAAACTCTGATCGGGTATTTGACAACTATCTTGAACGACTCCGGCATGGTGACTCCTGAAATCTCAGACTCTCTTTCTGTTCTTCAGGATTTGCTCGAAAAGTTTAGGGCAGATTGGGATGGCAAGGTTATGAGGGATATCGCTCTACATTATGACAAATCGGCAGAAAAACTTATCAGGGAAACGATGGCTATTACAGATGAAGAGCCTTATGCCTCCTTATTGTCTAGTTATTTGCTGATAATGAATATTCTGCATGCTATCTGCACAATAGGATACCTGCAGAGCCTTATTGGAAATAATCAGGGTCTTAGTGATGTCAATCTCGATGAAACTGGTCTGCTGGGTAATGATGGAAGGCATATGCATGCAATCCAGGCTTTACTTGAAGGGAAGAAGTTTAAGGCTTCTACTGAAAAATATCTAAACGAGTATGGTAAAAGGTTTCTGAATAGTATTGCATTATTTGAGAAAATCCAGAAAGGTTATGAATTCTTGGGTATTAAAAAAGGTGAGAAATCTTCTAATGGTCAACTGGATAGGTTCTATCAGTTGAATAATCTTTATTCATTAGTGATGTACTCTATGTTGGATCTCCTTTCTATCACGGATTCCTATTTGTCTTCTGATACAGAGTTTGAAGCTGCCTTGAATATGCGATATTTCTTGATAGTTAAGACTTCGGTCTTAACTCAGATAGTTGGATATACAGAGAAAGAAGCTCGTGAATCGCTATGGTATGAAATGAAACAGCTTATTCCCGAATCAGATGTTCCACTCCATAATATGGCAGACAAGTTGGAATCTTGTTTGAAGGAGAGTGTACAGGACCAAAATGTTAGAATGGTCAGGGCAAAGCTGGTTCATCTGAAATTCTCTAAGAAAAGACCAGGTGATGTAAAGGGTATTTTGTCTATACTGAATACTTTCGATCCTCTTACGGAATTTTATAAAGTGATTGATTTGATCGAACTTTTGATTAAGGTTATAAGATTCTTAGATAGTCTGTTGGCATCAATAGGTGAAGAAATTACTCTTGAACAACAGAAGCTACAAGATAAAATCAGCAATATGTTCTCCTCTTTAAAGGGCATGATAGAAAACAACATTACGGATAGTACACAGAAAGAAAAAATGCTGGCTTCAATGAGTGAAGAAGAAGATACTCTGAAGATGTTATTGAAGTAGAATTTACTAATGAAATCAAATAAGAAAATATAGATATGTTTAAATTAAAAACATTAACAATTTTGGGTAGTAAGGCGGAATTGGCCTCATTACCAGAGGGCAAATTGCTCATAAACACAGTAAATGCTCATTCTTTTAACACGGCAAAGAAGGATCAGCTCTTTGCTGATGCCCTGACAAATGGCGATGTGTTGATTCCGGATGGAGTGAGCATCGTAAAGGCGTGCAAGTGGATCAAGGCAAAGAGCCAGCCGAAGGAAAGAATAGCTGGCTGGGACCTGTTTTTCTTCGAAATGAGCAAGTTGGAGAAAAAGGGCGGTACGGTGATGTTCATGGGTAGCTCGCAGAAGGTGCTCGACCTGATTGTGAAGCGTGCTGCCGTGGATTATCCTCACCTGAAGGTGGTGACTTATTCGCCTCCTTATAAGCCTGAGTTCTCGGATGAGGACAACAAGGCTATCATTGATGCCATCAATGCTGCCAACCCAGATTTGCTTTGGATTGGCATGACGGCGCCTAAGCAGGAGAAGTGGACGTACTCTCATTGGAATGAGTTGAACATCCATTGTCATGTAGGTACCATCGGTGCCGTCTTTGACTTCTTCGCTGGTACCGTGGAGCGTGCACCTATCTGGTGGCAGGAGCATGGCTTGGAATGGCTCTATAGATTGATGAAGGAACCGAAGCGTATGTGGAGAAGATATATCATCGGCAATACCTTGTTCCTCTGGAACATGGTGAAAGAATAGGATGGAGAAGCAACATCAGATATTCTTTGATTTCCTAAGATTCTGCATTGGATCGGACTCTGAGATTCCTTCTTCCTTAAAGGAGGTGGATTGGCAGGAGCTATATGCTATAGCCAAGAAGCAATGCCTGGTGGGTGTTCTCTTTGATGGTATCAAGAAGCTACCTGCTGAATATGTAGGGATGAAGAAGGAGTTACTGCTCCAATGGATGGCAGAAAGCCAGATGTTGGAGAAAGCGAATGTTAGACTGAACTATGCTGCCATCCAGGTTTCAGAGTGGTTCCGGAAGAAGGGATTCAGAACCTGTATTCTGAAAGGACAGGGGAATGCATTGATGTATCCGAATCCTTATTCCCGGACTCCTGGCGATATTGATATCTGGGTGGAAGGTGGAGATAAACGGGTTATCTCCTTTGTCCGCTCTATCTCGCCTCATGAAAAGGCGTGCTATCACCACATAGAGTTCCCATCGTATAAGGGGGTGGAGGTTGAAGTGCATTATCGCCCTAGCTTCCTGCTGTGCTTCTGGCATAACAGAAAGCTTCAGAAATATTATGAGAGGGTGAAGGAGGAGCAGTTCTCGCATCGGGTGATGTTGGGAGAACAAGGGGAGATTGCGATTCCGACGGTGGAATTCAATCTCATCTTCCAGTTGACGCATATCTTCTCGCATCTGATGAATGAGGGGATTGGGTTAAGGCAGCTTCTGGATTACTACTATGTTCTTTGCGACTTTTATAAAGTCTATCAAAATTTTTCGAAAACCCACCCGTCCTCCCTTACCCTTAAGGGAGGCTCCACCGCTTTCCCCAAGCCCCTTTCCCCTCAGGGGACAGGGGATGTAACCGCTCCTCCTCGTCGCTCTGAACCGCTACGCTCTAAGGTTGGCGGACCATCAAAGGTCTCGCCAAATTGTGCGGGATGGGACCGCCGGGATGCTATTGGGGATATGACTTCTACAACTGCTTCTACTTCTACTGACACTTCTGCTACTGCTGCTCGCTCTTCTTCTACTGCTATTGATAGGGTGCAGGAGGAATTGAAGGAGTTGGGGGTGTGGAAGTTTGCCGGGGGTATCATGTATATCATGCAGGAGGTGTTCGGCATGCCTGCCTCTCGCCTTATTGTTCCTCCGAATGAGAAGTATGGTAGGTTTGTGCTGAATGAGGTGCTGGAAGCTGGGAACTTCGGAAAGCATGATGCCCGGAATCGGTTTGGGAGATCAAAGCTCGGGCATAATCTCCAAAGGGTGTATCGGGATATAAGACTCGTGAGGTATTTTCCTGCTGAGGCTCTATGTGAGCCTTTGTTTAGAACTTGGCACTTCTTCTGGAGGCTAAAACACAGGAGGCAGTCACTCGAAGTCTTTTCTTGAAGCCCTATGCGGGCTGGGTTTAAGGTCTCGCAGATGACGCAGATTTCTTCTTTACTTTTTCATGTCCCACAGATTGCACAGATTTACACAGATTTTGTCCTATTCGGGATTGAGAGCGCCTGGTATCTCTGAACCACGTTGCAAAGATACGAAGACGGTGAGGGGACAATTCACAGTTGCTCATACTTGCTCATGGTTGCTCATACTTTCTCATAGATTTTCTTTGTTCTGGTATCTGTAAGCCAGTGGATTACGGAGCGTAAGTCCCTGACTTTTGCTTCGTAAGTGACTGACTTTTACATCGTAAGTCTTTGAGTTTTGATTCGGAAGTAACCGCTTCGAGGTGACAGGGTAACACTTATGACAGTGATTTCAGAAGTTTTACTCTCGCGCGGGCAGGCAGGAAAAATCAAGCCGAAAGTTCCTGCCTGCCCGCGTGCGAGGCGAAAAGTTGAAAAACTAGTGTCATCGTGTCACCGTGTCACCGTGAACAGAGCAGAAGCTGTTTGGTATCGCTCTTTGGCTTCGGACACAAATTCCCCTATCTCCGCCTCCGTTGGCTTTCGGAAGTAGAGATCCACAAATTACTGTTTTTGTCGTGGCGCCTCCAAAGTGGTAATCTTTTGCAAAGATAGAAAAAATAAAATAAATGAGAGTTCCCACTATGGGAACTCGTAATAATATTTATTGATTTTTAGAATCTTTTAGATAATAAAGGCTAGAATTTATACTCGATTCTCGCAAGTTGCAGAAGGAATTGGGGTGGTATCGCATTTGCAAATATATATGAAGTTTCGAAAAATGAAAATCCCCAACCTGCTATGGGAAAGCTGGTTGGGGAAATTATGATAGATTTTGCTTTCATCAGAAAATATCCGATTGTGAATTACAAAGGATACTCCTCGAAAGCGTAGAGTACAGTGCTTAAATAACGCTCACCAGTATCTGGCAAGAGGGCTACAATCTTCTTGCCCTTGTTCTCAGGACGCTTCGCAATCTCGGTGGCTGCAAAGGCGGCAGCACCTGATGAGATTCCTACCAAGAGGCCCTCGGTCTGAGCCAGGTCACGACCTGCCTTGATAGCATCATCGTTCTGAATATCCAATACCTCATCGATATATTCTGAAGAGTAGGTCTCTGGAATGAAACCGGCACCGATGCCCTGAATCTTGTGAGGACCGCTCTGTCCGCCGTTCAATACAGGCGATGTGGCAGGCTCTACGGCAATCACCTTCACGTTTGGATTCTGCTCTTTCAGGTACTTGGCGATACCCGAAATGGTTCCACCGGTTCCTACACCGGCTACGAAGATATCAATCTCGCCATCGGTATCTGCCCAGATTTCTGGTCCGGTTGTGGCATAGTGCTTGGTAGGATTGGCTGGGTTGGTAAACTGTCCCAGAATCACGGAACCCGGAATGGAATCGCGGAGCTCCTCGGCAGCCTTGATGGCGCCAGGCATTCCGTCCTTACCGCTGGTCAATCTCACTTCAGCGCCGTAAGCCTTCACCAGGTTTCTGCGCTCCACACTCATGGTTTCTGGCATGGTGAGGATGAGGTGGTAGCCCTTTACGGCTGATACCAGAGCCAAACCTACACCCGTGTTACCGCTGGTTGGTTCAATGATGGTGGCACCTGGTTTCAGGATGCCCTTCAGCTCAGCGTCTTCGATCATCGCAAGTGCGATACGATCCTTTACGCTTCCGCCAGGATTGAAGAATTCTACCTTAGCAATCACAGGAGTCTCCAAACCCTTGGATGCTGAATACTTACCCAATTCTACCAATGGGGTCTTACCGATTAAATCAGTAATCTGTTTATATATCTTTGCCATAACTGTACTCTAATTTAAATCATTAATATTTTTACTTTACGTAGGTAAATGCTTCATCGAGTGCCTCAATCAGGTCGTCGATGTTCTCGATACCGATGCTCAGGCGAACGGTAGAAGGATAGATGTGCTGCTCCTCCAATTCCTCTGGGCTTAACTGAGAGTGAGTGGTTGTTGCTGGGTGGATAACCAGTGACTTCACGTCGGCTACGTTAGCCAGCAAAGAGAAGATGCGCAGATGGTCGATGAACTCCCATGCCTCTTTCTCGCCGCCCTTGATATCGAAGGTGAAGATAGAACCACCGCCGTTAGGGAAGAGCTTCTTGTAAAGCTCGTGGTCTGGGTGAGAAGGAACGGCTGGGTGATTAACCTTAGCCACCTTAGGGTTGTTCTCCAGATACTCTACCACCTTCAATGCATTCTGAACATGACGCTCTACACGGAGGCTCAATGTCTCCAAGCCCTGAAGAAGAATCCAGGCGTTGAATGGAGAGATGGTTGCACCGGTATCACGAAGGATGACCGCACGGATTCTGGTTACGAAGGCTGCTGCTCCGGCTACATCTGCGAATACGGCACCATGATAAGATGGGTCTGGCTTAGCGAGAGTAGGGAACTTGTCGGCATTTGCCTTCCAGTCGAACTTACCGCCATCTACGATAACACCACCGAGAGATGAACCGTGACCGCCGATGAACTTAGTTGCAGAGTGAACCACGATATCTGCTCCGTGCTCGATAGGGCGGATGAGGTATGGGGTGCCGAAGGTGTTATCGATAATCAATGGGATGTTGTGGCGATGAGCAATCTCTGCCAACTTATCGATATCGGTTACATCGGAGTTAGGATTTCCGAAGGTCTCTGCATAGAGTGCTTTGGTATTGTCCTGGATGGCAGCCTCTACCTGCTCGAAGTTGCGAGGATCCACGATGGTGTAGCTTACACCCTGTGTGGATAATGTATGAGTGATGAGGTTATAAGTACCACCATAGATGTTGTCGGCAGCTACGATGTGGTCGCCATTCTGAAGAATGTTCTGCAGAGCGTAGGTAACGGCGGCAGCACCAGAAGCGACAGCCAAACCTGCTACACCACCCTCGAGGGCAGCCACACGGTCTTCGAATACACCCTGAGTAGAGTTGGTCAAGCGACCATAGATATTACCTGCGTCACGGAGTCCGAATCTATCGGCAGCGTGCTGAGAGTTGCGGAACACATAACTTGTGGTCTGGTAGATTGGCACCGCACGGGCGTCGGTAGCTGGATCTGGATTTTCCTGACCTACATGCAACTGAAGTGTCTCAAAGCGAAGTTTCTTTTCTGTACTCATAATCTATGTCCTTTCTTTTATTTTACGTTAATATTCAATCTTATTCATTTATATAAATTGTCGCCCAGAAATCAGATTGATGTTCTCTCTTTGAAAGACATTCTGATGTCCTTCTGAAAGTCATCATGCTGTTTGTTCTGATTGACGCTGCAAAGGTACGGCGATTTTTGGGATTCTGAAATAGCATATGAGTAGTATTCCTGCTACCACGTTTGTGGTATTCGGGCATTTTTTAGCAGAAAAATGGGCAAAATTACCTAATTTGGCCGTGATTTGTTACCTAATTTGGCTGTGATTTGTTACCCGATTTGGCTGTGTTTCACTTCCGAGTTTGGCCGGTAAACAGCAAAAAGTGGCGATAGGTGTGCGAAATCTATGTTTTTTTATGAGATTTCGCACACCTATCGCCACTTTTTTGAGAGAAATTACAATCTAAATCCTAAGCCGATGGTCATCGGGTAACACTCGGGAGCCTTGGTCTTATTGAGCAGCGGGGTTATTCCGGCACGGGCGTAGAGCATTACTCCTGAGTAGCCGGCACGGGCCTCGAGGTTCAAGCCGATAGGGTTGAGGTTGATATCGCCCGTTTCGGTATGCTTGTGCTTTCCGATGAAGTAGCGGGAATGCTCGTGCCAGCGGTATTCTACTGATGGACCTAAAGCCAGGAATGCATCATGGGATCCTATGCGCTTCTGCCACTCCAGCATGATAGGCAGGCGGAGCACATTGTAGCTGATATAGCTTTTCTTCAGCGTTTCGCCTTCTATCGGAGTCATTGCCGATACCCCGTTTTCGGTACTTAATACATAATTGTCCTTGAAATGGTGGTGTACCTGTCCGATGGAGAGAGAGGAGGTGAGCGCCATTTCGTTGGAAAGGCGGAAGCAGAGACTGGTGAGGGTGATGCCCCATTCCCACGACTTGGAGTTGCGACTGTGCATCTCGTTGTTGCCTCCCATGCTTCCCCTGCTGCCTGGCAACTGGCTGCAGCCGAAGAAGAAGGTTGGATAATGACTCTCCAGACTGCGCTTGCGCTTGCTCAAAGTCTGAGGGATGAATGGTGAGGTGACAAATACCTTTTCTACTTCCTGACCATCTACGAATTGGGTTTCGGAAATCTTGGTCATCTCGTTGCCGTTCATCTTATATATCTTCACAGAAGTCTGTTCACCATCCTGCTTGATGACGATGTTCTGGTCGTTCACTCTGATTGTGGTGTCGTTAGCCTCTACCGAGGCTGGTGTACTGTTGCTGTTGGTTTCAGCAAGGGCGAAGGCTGGCATCATGGCAGCCATCATCATTACGTTTTTGATATTCATAATACTATATTTTATGTTGTTTCTTATTCTTATTGAGAAGATTCCAGAAGGAAAATGCTGTTTCTATCTTCTGGAATAGCAGAGTTTCATGATATCTTCGGGCGACAGGTCGCCTTCTATATAAATCACGGTTCCCTTGCTTTTACTCGGGTTACTGAAGAGGATGAAGCGGTTGTCGCCATTGCTCAAGGGTGTCATCATGTAATAGCCGCTCACCATCTTGCCATTTTCCACCACCTCTCTGATCTTTTTCGCAGCTTTGCGGTCGGACTTCAGATAGTGGGCTATTTCCGTGGCATGGTTCTTATATACCAGGCTCTTGTATATCTTGAGCCTGTAACCTTTGAGTTGCGCATTCTGCATCGTAACCATCTTGCATCCCTTGGCGTGTCCGAAGCGTTGGAATATACTTTTTACGTATAGTCCCTCCTGGGCATTAGCCGAAATCGAGGCTACCACGATAAGAAGCAGTCCGATGAAGAAGCGTTTTATCAAGTTGCATCGTTTCATATTCTATACCTTATTATATATATTATACTTTATAGTTTGATTGATTGTTTCATCTAAAAGATGAATTTATTGTTTCATCATATCCAGGGCACTGAATGGATCTTCGGAATCTGCCGAAACATCTTCCAGGGCATCCAGGGCTTCGTTATGAACGAACTCCTGGTCGGTATAAACCTTTCCATCGATAACCGCATAACATTCAGGCTGAGGCTGGGCAATCTTCTGGATGCCCACAATCAGGAATGCGATGATAGCGGCGGCTGCCACAGAAGTGCCGAAATATTTGAGCCATCTGCTGCGAGAAGCTTCCTTCTTTGGGATTTCTTCCTTCTCGATATCTTTTTTTTCGAAATCCTCCTCCTTCTCTTCTTCTTTTAGAATTTGAGAAAGATTCATCTGTTCGAATCCGATATAGCTGAAGAGGGCGCGATAGGATTCCCATTCTTCCGGAATATCATTGGCATGCTCTTCGAAATATTTTCTGAGCGTTGCCTCTTCCTCATTGGATGTGGCACCATCCATATACTTGTCGAGCAAGTCCTGTATCGTCTTGAATTCATTGATACCCTTGAATTCATCGATTCTTTTTATTTTATCGTTCATCTTCTTTCCTCCTTTTTTATTTTGTTCTGTTTTGTTTCACGATATTCATATAGGTCTCTCTGATTTTGAGTCGGGCTCTGGAGAGATTCTTTCGGAGATTATCGGCAGTACATCCCGTTATCTGCATGATTTCATCGGCAGTATAGCCTTCTATCTCCTTCATGCGGAATATCTGCTGCTGCAAGGGCGGGAGCTGTGCCACTATCTGCTTGATGAGATTTACCTCGTCCCGTTGCTCTGCCCGCCGGTCTTCTATGGATACTTCCATCACCCTGTCGGTGGTGAAGTTCCGCTCCTCATGCCTGCACTGGTCATAAAACTTGTTGCGCATGATGGTGATGGCGAGCGCCTTGAGGTTATCTTCTGCCTTGATATTCTGGCGCATGTCCCACAGCCTGAGCATGACTTCCTGCACGAGGTCTTCGGCATTGTCGTCACTCTCAGTCAACCTTAGCGCATACGCTTTCAGGTCGCTGCGCATCGGTAGGATGATATGGTTGAATTCTTCTGTTCTCATAACCTTAACACTCTATAGACGTATGAAATTGAAAAATCGGACATCTAAGAAGAGATTTTTTTCAAAAAATGCTTTCTTTTTTCAAAGAAAAATGTTATTTTTGCAGTCATAAACATAAAATTTAGCAATCGAAAACATTAAAAAACTGAATGGCTTATGGCATCTGTAGTTTCTATTATTCCCATCGTGTTGCTGTTCATCCTGATGCTCGGCTTCAAGATGGCAGGTCATAAAAGCGCCTTGCTGACGCTCGTAATTACCGTGTTGCTCGCTCTCTTCGCTGCTTCGCCGCTAGGCATGATTGCCCCGGAACATGCGGAGGACAGCGTGATCGCCCTGACGGGATGGGCGGTGGTGGAAGGCATCCTGAAGGCGGTATTCCCGATTCTCATCATCATCCTGATGGCTATCTATAGCTATAATATCCTCGTGGAAAGCAAGCAGATAGAGGTGATCAAGAGGCAGTTTACATCGATTACCGATGATAAGGGACTGCTCGTGCTGCTCCTCGTATGGGGATTCGGCGGACTGCTCGAAGGTATGGCGGGCTTCGGAACGGCGGTGGCGATACCTGCTGCCATCCTCATCGGACTCGGCTTCAAACCGATGTTCTCGGCTCTGGTTTCCTTGATTGGTAATACCGTGGCTACGGGATTTGGTGCCGTAGGCGTGCCGGTTACTACGCTCTGTAACGAGGTGGCTGAAAGTGGATCGGCTTCGGCGGCACAGATTTGCGAGACTTCGGCATTCGCCATTATCCAACTGGCACCTCTTTTTATCATCCTGCCTTTCATCATCCTGACGCTTACCGATAAGCACAATCTTATCAAGAATCTCATCATCGCCCTCTGGGTGGGAGTGATTTCCGTGGTAGTGCAGTTTGTCTGCGGCTATTATCTCGGTTCGGAGACACCAGCCATCATCGGTTCTCTGGCTGCCATTATCGCCATCATCGCATACGCCAAGGTATTTGCCAGAAAGAGCAAGGTGCAGGATAAGGAAATCTTTACGCTTGCCGAGAGCCTGAAGGCATGGAGCGTTTACCTCTTTATATTGATATTCATCCTGGTTTCCGGCGCACTCTGTCCTCCGGTCAATGCTTTCCTCAAAAGTCATCTGGTGAGTGCGGTTCATCTGCCTGTGCTCGATAGCACCTTTAAGTTTGGCTGGATTTCCAATGCGGGCCTGATGCTCTTCCTGGGTGCTACGATAGGTGGATTGATACAGGGATTGAGCCTCAAACGATTGATGGTGCTCCTTGCCCGTACCACGGTGAATCTGCGCAAGACGGTGGTGACCATCTGTTCGCTGATAGCCCTGGCGAGCGTGATGAACTATTCGGGAATGATTACTGCCATCGCCTCCGGACTGGTGGCAGTAACGGGAGATTACTATCCTCTGGTAGCGCCGATGATTGGTGCCATCGGAACCTTCGTAACGGGTTCTGATACCTCTTCGAATATCCTCTTTGCCAAGCTCCAGGCTCATGTTGCCAACCAGTTGGGTATGACGGGGCAGAGCACATTCTTCGGTCTGGAGGGCGGTCAGGAAAACTGGCTGGTTGCTGCCAACACCACGGGAGCCACTGGTGGCAAGATGATCAGTCCGCAGAGTATCGCCATTGCTACTGCAGCCTGCGATATGGAGGGAAAGGATGGAGAGATTCTCCGTTCGGCCATCCCATACGCCCTGCTGTATATCGTATTGGGCGGACTGATGGTTTACTTCGGTTGCTGATCTTCTTTTCTTATATAATAAAAACTGTCCTCATCTGTTATCTCAGATGGGGACAGTTTCAGTCTTATATCTTTTAAGCATGTCTTTTCTCGTAAGCCAGACTGTGGTCGTGCTTGTCGATATCATTTTTTGACTTGCTCTTTACCACGAGCCATACACCTGAGAACACGAGGATGGCGGCTATTGCCTGCATACCCTTGAACACGGCGAGACCCACGATGACACTCACGGTGACGGATACCAGCGGCTGCACATAATTATATACACTCACCACGGTAGGGCGCAACGTCTTCTGACCAATCATCATGCAGATGTATCCCATGTAGGTGCCGAAGAATACCACATAACCAGATTCCCACCACGTGCTCATTGGAACGTTGACGAAATCGATGCTCATCACGTGGCTGATGGTGAAAGGCCATATCAGGACCGTTGCCCAGAGGAACATCCACTTGTTGATGGTGAAGAGCGAATACTTAGACAGCAGGTTCTTGAAGAGCGACAGGTAGAGGGCGAAGGAAAGCTGCGCCGACATACAGAGCAGGTCGCCCCAGATGTTTCCCACCTTGGCATTGCCAGCCGTAGCACTCGTCATGATGATGATGACGGCACCTGCGCATCCCATCAATACACCGAGCGCCTTCTTCCAGGTGATAGGCTCCTTCAATATCAGGAAGGAGAGAACCATGGCGAAGATAGGCATCGAAGTGGTCATGATACTGGAATTGCTAGGCGAAGTCATGTTCAGACCGATGGTGTAAGAACACTGGTTGAACACGAGGGCGAAGAGTCCGGCAGCAGCAAACTTGAAGATGTCTTTTACTGGAACATGCTCTTTCTTGGTGAAGAGCGAGGTGAGCCAGAAGAGAATGGCACCACCCAATACGCGGAAACTCACCAGGTCGATGCCGTCGATGCCGTGAAGCATGGCATCCTTGCCTACGGGAGCCATCAGTCCCCAGAATGCGCCGGAACAGAAGAGGCACAGGTGGGCGATAAGAGGTCGTTTGTTATCCATTTTTTCCTTATTTCTATTTAAATCTTCTTTATTTTGAATAAAATCGGGTGCAAAGGTACAAAAATTCGAGGAATTTTGCTATATTTGCGGTATATTTTTTGAAACTTAAAGGAGTTAAGAAGTTAAGACCATAGTCTTTTTCCGTTCTTGACTATTAAAGATAGGAGACTATTCTTATGCAGAAATATGCTGATTATATCAAACAGATAGAGATTGAATCTCTCTGGAGCGGTACCAAACATATTCTTTGGAACCTCGACCGCCGTGTCAATATCCTGAGTGGTGTAAACGGCGTGGGCAAGAGTACTATATTAAATAAGGTGATAAAGGGCCTGGCGGCTGGCGGTGAATTCCCTAGTCACATGATCAAGGGCGTGCACCTGCAGGTGGAGCCGGAGGAGGCTAAGTGGATTAGATATGATGTAATCCGCTCGGTAGATAGACCATTGATGAATGCCGAGATGATCAACAAGATAGACCTTACCCTGGTTACCGAACTCGACTGGCAGCTCTTCCAGCTGCAGCGCAAGTATCTGGATTACCAGGTGAACATCGGCAACCGCATCATCGCCGTCTTGCAGAGTGGCGAACCGGATGCTGCCTTCAAGGCTCAGAAACTGAGTGAACCGAAGAAGTTGTTCCAGGATATGGTAGATAATCTTTTCAAGGATACCGGCAAGACCATCATTCGTACTGCCAACGAAATCCGCTTCAACCAGATAGGTGAGCAGCTCTCGCCTTATCAGCTCTCGGCTGGTGAGAAGCAGATTCTCGCCATCCTCCTTACCGTGCTGGTGGAGGACAACCAGTCATACGTCCTTTTTATGGATGAGCCGGAAATCAGCCTTCATTTCGAATGGCAGAAGCAGCTCATCGGTCTGGTGCTGCAGCTTAATCCGAATATCCAGATCATCATGACCACCCACAGTCCTGCTGTGGTCATGGATGGATGGACCGATAGGGTGACGGATGTGAGCGACATCACGATATAAGTGAAAAAGAAGTATTATGGCTAAACGTTTAACTGATAATATCAATTCCCAGTTCTTCGAGGCAGCCAACAGGATGACTTCGAAGAAGGCTCGGCGCAAGATTGTGGCTTACGTCGAGAGCTATGATGATGTCTTCTTCTGGCGTTCTGTACTGGGAAAGTTTGAGAATGAAAAACGCTATTTTGATATCATGCTGCCTACCCGTAACCAGCATTTAGACCGAGGCAAGAAGGCTGCTATCTCCAGTATGCTGAAAGGAGTAGGTAGGGATATGATAGCCTGTGTAGATGCCGATTACGATTATCTGCGTCAGGGCTCAACCGAGTCTTCCCAGCAGATGTTGGAGAATCCTTTCATCTTCCATACCTATGCCTATGCCATCGAAAACTTCCAATGTTATGCCAGAGGATTGCACGAAACCTGTGTGATGGTGACGCTCAACGACCGTCGCATCTTCGATTTCGAGCGTTTTCTTGAGTCCTATTCCCGTACCATCTGGCCCCTCTTTTTATGGCACATGCTGTTCTATGTGCGTCATCGCAAGATGTCGATGCATTTTGATATGGCGGAGTTTGATAAGGTCATCATGCTGCCTTCTGTCCGAATCCAGGATCCTAAATGGGCGATAGATTATTTGGGAAAGAAGGTGCGGGCAAAGCTGTTCCAGCTGGAGCGCCGCTTCAAGAAGTTTAAGGATGAGTTGGATGAAATGGCTCTTTACCTCAATAATCTGGGTGTAAACGAGAGCAATACCTATTTATATATACAGGGTCATCATCTCTTCGACCTGGTAGTTAGTCCTATCGTCCAGAGCGTCTGCGATGCTTTGCGCAACGATAGGGAGAATGAAATCCGCGACCGTGCCCTCCATTCCGAGCAGGCCCGCACCGAAATGGCATGTTATGAGAATAGTCTGGGCAAGGTGAAGATGATGATGAAGAAGAACACCTTCTACCAGTTCTCTCCCGAATTCCAGAAGATACAGGCGGATGTGGAAAAGTATTTGGAAAGGTAAAAAGGATATTTAAAGGTAAAAAGGTAAAAAAGTAAAAGGGTAAAAAAGTAAAAGGGTAAAAAAGTAAATGGGTAAAAAGGTAAAAAGAAAGCAGGCTGATGACATCCCGCCAGGCTCTTTTTACCTTTTTACCCTTTTACTTTTTTACCTTTAAAAAACCTCCAGGAACTTCAGGGTTCCTTCTACCTTCAATGTCTTGGTGCTGGCAGGAACTACGATGCTCTCGCCGCCCTGCAGGGTAATCTCGTTACCCTCGTTGTCGGTAATCTTAGCCTCACCCTTCAAGCCAATCAGAATCACGAAGCTGTCCAATTCTGAATAATCCAGCGTCATTGGTTCATCGAGATCATAAACGGCTGTGGTGAAGTAAGGGCATTGCACCATGCTTACACCCTGATTCTTGGCAGGAGTGTAGTGCTGGCGATAGTCTGGCAATACGGTGTAGTCGATGCACTCAGCAGCCTCCTTGGTGTGGAGCTGACGATAGTTGCCATCCTTGTCCTTGCGTTTGAAGTCGTAGATGCGATAGGTAACATCGCTGGTCTGCTGAATCTCGACAACGAAACAGCCTGTTCCGATGGTGTGGATTCTGCCGGCTGGGATAAAGAAGCAGTCGTCCTCCTTCACGTTATACTGAGCCAGGGCATCAGTGATGGTATCATTCTCTACCATCTCCTTGTACTGCTCAGGTGTAATCTGCATCTTCAAGCCGTTGTAGAGCTTGGCATCCGGTTCGCATGGCAGCGCATACCACATCTCGGTCTTGCCGCGTTCCTTACCTTGCTTCTTGGCAATTTCATCATTAGGATGCACCTGGATAGAGAGGTCGCGGTTGGCATCGATAAACTTGATGAGCAGTGGAAACTCATTGCCGAAACGCTTGTAGTTCTCTTCTCCGAGGAAGCTTCCCTTCCGTTCTGCAACAACCTCGTTGAGGCTCTTGCCCTGCATCTCGCCATCGGCTACGATGCTTTCATTTCCTGGTACTCCAGAGATTTCCCAGCTTTCTCCCACATTCTCTTGCTTTACGTCGAGATGCTTGAAAGTGATAATCTTACTGCCACCCCAGATGGTGGATTTTAATAGCGGTTGAAATTTTAATGGTTTCATTTTTACCTATATTTAGTTTATAAATGTACTCTTCAGTACGGTTTCTTACTCTCCGGTAAGGCTCTTGCTGAACCTATACCTTATTATATATAACGCTTTTTGGGCGAAATATACTTAGTCTAGTAAGCGTATTTCTTACTTCAAATATCAACTTCTTTTTTATTTTCTAACTCCCCCTCTGGGTATGTTAGTTCTCTCTCCAGAATGCTGGCGTTAAGATAACCAGCACACTGAATATTTCCAGACGACCGATGAGCATCATCAGCGAGCAGAACCATTTTGCCACATCCGGCAGTTCGCTCCACGACATGGTTGGTCCGATTTCCGTACCCAGCGTAGGTCCCACATTGCCCACGCAACTCAGGGTGATGGTGATGGCATTGGTATTGTCGATGCCCATGGCTATCATCGTGAACGATATCACCAAACAGATGATGAGATAAGTGGTGAGGAAGGCAAGCAGCGTAACACGCTTTTGCATCGGTACGTTCACACCATCAATCTTCAATGGCAGCACGGCGTTAGGATGCAGAATCTGGCGGAATTCATTCTTCACCATTCTTACCAGCATCACGCCACGGATACATTTCAAACCTCCACTCGTACTGCCCGAGCAGGCTCCGAAGAACATGCAGGCTGCCAATACCACCCAGGTAACGTGAGGCCACACAGCAGCATCGTCGTTAAATAATCCCGTGGTGGTGATGAATGATACCACCTGGAAGATGGAGCTGCGGAAGGCATGTTCCACATCGTAGTTGCGCATCGCTATCAGCTCTACCATGATGAAAGCCGTGAAGGCTGTAACGAGGAGCATATAGAACTTAAACTCTGAATTCTTGAACAGATCCTTGATCTTGAACTTGATGACGGCTGCATAGAGCAGGGTGAAGTTAACACCCGACAGGAAGCAGAAGAAGGCACAGATGTATTCCAGCGCCGGCGAATGGAAAAACGAGGTACTGCTGTTATGAGTAGAGAAACCTCCTGTAGCCGTAGTGGTCATCGCATAGTTGAAACTGTCGAAGAGATTCATTCCTGCCACATAGTAGGATGCGATGCAGGCAATGGTGAGCATCAGATAGATACTCCAGATCCATTTAGCCGAAGTGGAAAGCCGGGGATGCAGTTTCGTTTTGATAGGTCCTGTAGCCTCGGCAGCAAACACCTTGGTCTGTCCTCCTACAAGCGAAGGCAGCAGGGCGATGGTGAAGAACACGATTCCCAAACCGCCTATCCATTGGGTGAGCGAACGCCAGAAAAGCAGTCCGTGGGGGAAGCATTCTACATCGTCTAATATCGTGGCTCCCGTTGTCGTAAATCCCGACATGGTTTCAAAGTAGGCATCGGTAAAGTTGTTGATGTATCCACTCACCATGAAGGGGAGGGTTCCGAAGAAACTGAATACAATCCATGAGAGCGTTACCACGAGATAGGCATCACGGCGTGACATTGAGTTATCGGCTCCATGACCTCGCCATTTCAGCACCAGCCCGCCTCCGATGGTGGTAAGTGTTGCCACAATGAAGGCAAAGATGTCGTCCTGCTGGTAATAGAAAGCTACCAGCAGACTGACGAAGAGCAGGAATGCTTCTATGAAAAGCAGTTGCCCTAAAATCTTATATATTAATTTTCTGTTTATCATATATGAAGTATTTCTCTATCTCCTTCACGCTTATATGAAGTATTTCTCAATTTTCTTCATGTTGATGTTGTGGCAGAAAACCATCACCGAGTCGCCCGGTTCTATCTGGGTATTACCCGAAACAAGCATTCCTTCTTCACCGCGAACCAGTCCACCGATGGTTACACCGATAGGCATGCCGAGTTCCTTCACCGGTTTCTTGGTTACCGTCGAACCTTCTTTGGCTATGAATTCTGCCACATCGGCGTTGGCGCTCATCAGGAAGCGCACGTTCATCACGTCAGCATCAAGCATCATCTGGTAGATGTAGCTGGCGGCAATCATCTTCTTGTTGATGATGGTACCGATATCCAGACTCTCTGCCATGCTCACGTAGTCTACGTTTTCTACGGCAGCCACCGTCTTGCGCACACCCATTCTCTTGGCGGTAAGACAGGCCAGGATATTGGTTTCGGCGTTACCGGTCAGTGCCACGAAGGCCTGAGTACTGCGGATGCCTTCTTCTACGAGCAGCGGAATGTCGCGTCCGTCACCATGAATGATGAGCGTCTTGTTCTCATCGAGAATATCGTTGAGATATTCGCAGCGCTCCTCGCTCATCTCGATAATCTTGCATTCCATATATTCCGGCATCTTCTTCACGGCTCTTACGGCTGTGCGTCCGCCACCCATAATCATCACGTTCTTCACATCTACATAGTGCTCCTTGCCTACAATCTTGCGGATATATGGGATATAGTTGCGGGTGGTCATGAAGTAGGCGAGGTCGTAGAGTTTCAGCTCGTCGTTACCGCCAGGGATGATGGTATCGCTGCCTCGCTTGATGGCTACCACGTGGTATGGGTCGTTAGGACCGCTGATGTTCTTGAGCGGTTCGTTCAGTATCTCGCATCCTTCGCGCAGTTTGATGCCGAGCATGACGAGTGCGCCGTCGTGCACATCCCAGCGCTGACGTACCCAACTCATTTTCAGTCCGTTATTGATATCTACGGCTGCGAGCATCTCCGGATAAATCAGTTTGCTGATACCTAATTCTTTGAAGAATTCCTGAGCCTGCTGATCCATATATTCCGGGTTATCCACACGGGCCACCGTTCTTTTGGCACCCAGGTTCTTGGCAAGGATGCTAGCTGTAATGTTGGTACTTTCTACCGGAGTAACGGCGATGAAGAGGTCGGCATCTGCAACCCCCGCATCGCGTAAGATGTGAAGACTGGTAGGCTTGCCCAGCATGGTGAGTAGGTCGCAGTCGGAGCCAATGCTTGCCAGGCGCTCTTCGCTTTCATCGATGAGCGTAATCTCTTCATTGCTGCGTGACAGGAGTCTCGCCAGATGAGTACCTATGGCATATGCGCCAGCTATGATTATTTTCATTTCTTAATTGCTTCTTTGATTGATTCTTTATCGAGATGCACGATTTCCCTGAGCTGTGCCACGGTTCCGTGCTCCACAAACTCATCTGGCAATCCCATTCGGGTCATCTTTGGCTGATAGTCATGGTCGTTCATCCATTCCAGTACGGCTGAGCCCATACCGCCCATACGAACGCCGTCTTCGATGGTGATGATGCGACTGAACTTTTCGCCCACCTCTTTCAGAATGTTTTCATCGAGTGGCTTGAGGAATCGCATATCGTAGTGGGCGATGCTCATTCCGGTTTCGGCTTCTACCTCAGTGATAGCCTGGGCTGCATCGTTTCCGATAGGGCCGATGGTGAGAACAGCCACATCGGTACCGTCTTTCAGTTTTCTGCCGGTACCGGTCTTGATTTCCTCCATTGGGTTGTGCCAGTCTACGAGCACACCCTTGCCTCTCGGATAACGGATTACATAGCTGCCATGATCTGGCAACTGGGCTGAATACATCAGGTTGCGCAACTCATGTTCGTTCATCGGAGATGCGATGGTGAGATGCGGAATCGGACGGAGAGCCGCCATATCGAAGGCACCATGATGGGTTGGTCCGTCTTCACCTACCAGTCCGGCACGGTCAAGACACATGATAACCGGCAGGTTGAGCAGTGCCATGTCGTGGATGATGTTATCGTAGGCACGCTGTGCAAACGAACTGTAAATGTTGCAGAATGGGATGAGTCCGTCTTTCGCCATACCTCCTGAGAAGGTGACGGCATGCCCCTCGGCGATACCTACATCGAAGGTACGGTTTGGCATCGCCTTCATCATAATGTTCATGGAACATCCTGTAGGCATGGCTGGCGTCACACCTACAATCTTCGGGTTCTTCTGAGCCAGTTCCAGCAGCGTCTCTCCGAAAACATCCTGATATTTCGGAGGCTGGTTGCTGGTATCGGCAATGATTCTCTCACCCGTTTCCGGATCGAATTTGCCTGGCGCGTGCCAGATGGTAGCACTCTTCTCGGCTGGTTCGTAACCCTTTCCCTTGGTGGTATGCAGGTGCAGCAGCTTAGGACCCTTCATGTTCTTAAGCTGTTTAAGTACTCTCGCCACTTCCTTCACGTCATGACCGTCGAAAGGTCCGAAGTAGCGGATATTCATACCCTCGAAGATGTTCTGCTGATGACTCAGTGCCGACTTCAGTGCATTGTTCAGGCGCAGGATGCCCTTCTTGCGGTCTTCGTTGAGATAACCTTTGGAGTGCAGCCACTGCGATGCCTTGAAGCGGAGGCGGTTGTAGGTCTCGTTGGTATCGAGGTTCAGGAGATATTTCTCCATACCGCCCACAGCCCGGTCGATGCTCATATCGTTGTCGTTCAGGATGATGAGCATGTCGTTAGGTGTACTTGATACGTTGTTCAGTCCCTCGAAAGCCAGTCCGCCGCTCATGGCTCCATCGCCAATGACGGCTACCACATGCCTGTCGGTATCTCCGTTTTCGCGTGCGGCAACGGCCATACCGAGTGCTGCGGAGATGGAATTGCTCGCATGTCCGCAGGCGAAGGTATCATATTCGCTTTCTAAAGGTGTAGGGAATGGACGGATGCCGTGCAACTTGCGGTTGGTACAGAAGTTGTCGCGGCGTCCTGTTAATATCTTATGTCCGTAGGCCTGGTGTCCCACATCCCATACAATACGGTCGTATGGGGTGTTGTAAATATAATGTAGGGCTACGGTTATTTCCACCACGCCAAGAGAGGAGGCAAAATGACCGGGGTTGACGGCAACCTCGTCGATAATGTCTTCTCTTAACTCTTTGCAGACTTGTGGCAGCTGGTCAATGCTCAGTCGTCTCAAATCTTCCGGGTATTTTATACTATTTAATAGACTAAACTTGTTCTTGTCCATGTTTTCTTCGTGAAAATCTTGTGCAAAGATAATGCTTTTTTCCTATATAAAGCACTTTTGAGGCAATATTTTCGCTTTTTCCGATTATTCTTTGTATTTTTGCAAAGGAAATTTCTGAAAAAGGAATGAAATCCGGAATTAGTTATATAACAATAAGCAAATAAATACCTTTATCGTGATGAGAAAAAATGTATTACTTTTGGGAGCCATGATGATGGCTTCCATGTCTTTGATGGCGCAGACCAAGGGTGGCGGCATCAGTCAGTCTGCTCTCCAGCAGATGGAGAAAAGCCAGCAGGCAGGTGTAGCCAACAAGGCACTCTTCAATGCGATTGCCAACAACAACATTGATGACCTTGTGAAGAATCATGCCAACGAGGCTCCGGTTGATACTCATTTCAGCATCGAGACTCCTTCGCAGAGCATTCACAACCAGAAGAGTTCCGGCCGTTGCTGGATGTTCAGCGGTTTCAACGTGCTCCGTTCCAACTTTGCTGTCAACGACAAGCAGGGTAGAGTGGTGGAGTATTCTCAGGATTATCTCTTCTTCTATGACCAGCTGGAGAAGGCTAACCTGATGCTTCAGGGTGTTATCGACCTTGGCAAGAAGAGCATCGAGGATCCTCAGGTGCAGTTCTTCTTCAAGAATCCGCTCAATGATGGTGGTACTTTCTGTGGTGTTGCCGATTTGGCAAGCAAGTATGGTCTCGTACCAATGAGTGCCCAGCCTGAGACTTACTCAAGCAACAATACTTCCAAGATGAGCCGTCTCGTAAGCAGCAAGCTCCGCGAGTATGGTCTGGAACTCCGCAAGATGGTGGCTCAGGGTAAGAAGTCGGCAGCTATCCAGGCTCGCAAGAACGAGATGCTCGGTCAGGTTTATCACATGCTGAGTCTTACTCTCGGTGAACCGGTAAAGGAATTTACCTATGCTTTCCGCGACAAGGATGGCAAGCAGGTTGGCGAGGCTAAGAAGTATACTCCTAAGAGTTTCTATGAGGAAACCGTAGGCAAGGATCTCAACGGTACCTTCCTGATGGTGATGAACGATCCACGCCGTCCTTACCACAAGACATACGAGGTAGAATACGACCGCCATACTTATGATGGTCATAACTGGAAGTATCTGAACTTACCTATGGAGGAGATAGCCCAGCTCGCCATCGCCTCTCTGAAGGATGGTCATAAGATGTATTCAAGCTATGATGTGGGCAAGCAGCTTGATAGAAAGCGCGGCTATCTGGCACTCGACAACTTCGATTACGCCAGCCTCTTCAATACCTCATTCCCAATGAACAAGGCTGACCGCATCGCTACTTTCGATAGTGGTTCTACTCATGCCATGACGCTGACAGCTGTAGATCTCGATGCCAATGGCAAGCCTGTAAAGTGGAAGGTGGAGAACAGTTGGGGTGCCGACAATGGTTTTGCCGGTTGCTTCATCATGACCAACGATTGGTTCAACGAGTACATGTTCCGCCTGGTAGTAAACAAGAAGTATGCTTCTGAGCAGCTCTTGAAGGAATTCGACCAGAAGCCAACCATGCTGACTCCAGATGATCCTCTGTTCCAGTTGGAAGACTAATTCATCAAGAAATATAGATTTAAACCGTATTTTTCTCGAGAAAAGAGAAGAATACGGTTTATTTTTTGTATTTTTGTACCCGAAATAATGGTAAGAACGTTATTTATATAAAAGCTATATAGATTATGTTAGAGAAAAGTAAGCGTGAGCGCATCATTGCGCTCGTTAATAAAGAGGTGGTTCCTGCCATCGGCTGTACCGAACCGATGGCTGTGGCACTATGTACAGCCAAGGCTGCTACTACATTGGGCAAGCGCCCGGAACGTATTGAAGTTCTTCTGAGTCCTAATATGCTCAAGAATGCGATGGGTGTCGGCATTCCTGGCACGGGTATGATTGGTTTGCCTATCGCCGTATCGCTGGGGGCGCTCATCGGAAAGCCTGAATATCAGCTGGAAGTGTTGAAAGATCTTACTCCCGACAGTCTGGAGCAGGGCAAACAATATATCAAGGATGCGGATATCAACATCAAACTGAAACAGGGTGATGTGGATAAACTCTATATCGAAATCATCTGTCATGCCGGTGAAGACCAGGCTACGGCAATTATCTCCGGTTCACATACCCATTTTGTGTATGTTGAGCGTAATGGCGAGGTGGTGCTCGATAAGCGTGGCGGTACTGTGGGCGATGAGGCTGATGACGACATCCAGCTCAATTTCCCGATGGTTTACGAGTTTGCAACAACAGCTCCGCTCGATGAGATTTCTTTCATTCTCAAGACCAGAGACTATAATATGAAGGCTGCCGAGTTGAGTATCAAAGGCAACTATGGCCACTGCCTGGGCAAGACGATGGACCGTCCGTTGAGTCATGGTATCTTCGGTGATAATATTTTCTCGCATATCATCTCCCGAACCGCTTCAGCCTGCGATGCCCGTATGGGTGGTGCCATGATTCCGGTGATGAGTAACAGCGGCAGCGGCAACCAGGGCATCTGTGCAACGAACCCTGTGGTGGTTTATGCGCTAGAGAACGAGAATACCGAGGAGGAAATGATCCGTGCCCTAATGCTCAGTCATCTGACTGCCATCTATATCAAGCAGAGCTTAGGCAAGCTTTCAGCTCTTTGCGGTTGTGTGGTAGCCAGTACGGGCAGCAGTTGCGGCATCACCTATCTGATGGGTGGCGATTATACCCGCATCTGCAATTCTGTCAAGAATATGATAGCCAATCTCACCGGTATGATTTGTGACGGAGCGAAACCAAGTTGTGCCCTGAAGATTTCATCAGGTGTCAGCACCGCTCTTCTTTCCGCCCTCCTTTCTATGGAAGGCAAGTGTGTCACCTCTGCCGAGGGTATCGTAGATGATGATGTGGATAAGTGCATCCACAACCTCACGAGCATTGGTGCCGATGCGATGCGAGCTACCGATGATATGGTGCTCGATATCATGACGCATAAATAATATAGCTTTTTATAAGTTATTTAAATAGTCTTAGAAACCTGTATTATTTACCTTTTAAATATAGTTTCGTATGGTTGCCGGCAGCTGCCGGCAACCTTGCTGTCATATGCCGACAATGTTGCTGCCATATGCCAGCAACCTTGCTGGCGGCTGCCGACTATTAGATAGATCTACTTCTTCATGCCGATAGATACGGCTTCTGTAGCTAATTCACATGCTTGCAATGGATTATAACACAAAGCTACAATGGACTTAAAGCATGATGTTTATACTATTACCAATATTATGATCTTGCGTATCGTTATCATCTTATTCTTAAAATTAAAAGATATTAAAAAACTGGCTTTTTCTTGGAGATAATCGCGGATATGTGTATATTTGCATCATCTGATAATCGCGGATAGGTGTAAAAACTGAGAAATGTTAATCGCGGATAGGTGTGTTTTTCCGATAAAATTAATCTAGGATAGGTGTAAATTATGAGAAGAAAAGTATATGAGCAGCTAAAGAAATGGAAAGAAGAACAGAACGGAGAAAGTGCTGTTCTCATCAATGGTGCCCGTCGTGTAGGAAAGAGCTATATCGTAAAGGAATTCGCTCAAAAAGAATACAAGAGTTATATTTTACTTGATTTCAATAAAATAGGAAAGGACATAAAATCCTTGTTCGAGACCTATCTGGATGACTTGGATACGTTCTTTATGTATTTAAGCAGTTTCACCAATACACCTCTATATCCAAGAAATTCGGTTATAATCTTTGATGAGGTGCAATTGTATCCCCGGGCTCGTACAGCTATCAAGTATCTGGTTGAAGATGGTCGTTACGATTATATCGAGACTGGTTCGCTCGTTTCTATCAAAAAGAACGTAGAGAATATCATGATTCCTTCTGAGGAGGAAGAAATATTGATGTATCCTATGGATTTCGAGGAATTCTTGTGGGCACTGAACAATGAAACCCTGATGCCGCTTATACGAATGAACTTTCAGAAAAGGCATGAGATGGGACAAATGATGCATCGCATGGCAATGGACTATTTCAGACAGTATCTCATTGTTGGAGGAATGCCGCAGGCTGTAGCTAAATTTGTAGAAACCAGAGATTTCAATAAGGTGGATCGTGTGAAACGCCAAATTCTTACCTTATATCGTAACGATATTCAAAAGTATGCTTCAACCTATGTATTTAAAGTTACTCAGATTTTTGATACTATTCCTTCTCAGCTTCAAAAACATGAGAAGAAATTTATGTTGAAGGCACTCACCGAAGGGGCGAGAATGCGAGATTATGAAACGGCATTCTTTTGGCTGTCAGATGCAATGATAGTCAATATGGCCTATAATATGACAGAGCCAAGTATCGGTCTTGGCATGAATACCGATGATACGACATTGAAATGCTATATGGCTGATACGGGGTTGCTCATCAGTCATGCTTTCAATGAAAATACAATAGTGTCGGAAAACTTATATAACAAGCTTCTGATAGATAAGCTGGAGTTTAATGGTGGAATGATAGTTGAGAATATTGTTGCTCAGATGTTACGTTCGGCAGGGCATAAACTGTATTTCTTTTCCAAATATAGTAAGGATGATGCCCAGGAAAGGATGGAACTGGATTTCCTGATAGCCAAAGATACCATAACGTCAAAGCATAATATTTCACCGATAGAAGTGAAGTCAACTAACAGATACACGCTCACTTCTCTCAAAAAGTGCATCGCTAAATATGGTAGCTATCTGGCAGAACCGTATGTTTTGCATACTGCTGATTTGAAAGTAGAGGAGGGAATTACTTATTTGCCATTGTATATGACAGGGTTATTATAAGTGGTTTTAGTTGAATGGAAAAAAGGCTCGCAAGGATTCGAAACTTCTTGCGAGCCGTTTTATTATAGTGATGCAAGTGAATTCTTCACTCTTCACTCTTCGTTCTTCACTCCCAATTATACGAGTGTTGCAACGATTTCCTCACGGGTTCCTGGCAACATATCGATAACTGGAATCTCTGGCATGGTGTAGCAACCTGGCTGCAGACGGAATGAAGCACGAGCCACGTTAACCAATACCTGAGCGGTGAGGGCTGGGTTGTTGATGCTCATGTTGAACTCGAAACGCTGGTTCTGGGTCTTGCCAGATACACCCTTGCGAACGAGGTTCACACCATGACCCATATCCTTTACATCATCTACAGATGCTACGGCAAATACGTGGGTCTCATCGTGAGCAAAGTATGGATCAGCCTTGATTTCGGCTGTTACATCCTCAAGCTTGGCACCTTCTTCCAACTCTACGTATACCATACGGCGGTGGATACCCTCACCCAATGGGATGGTTACAGAGAGTGCTTCCTTTACGCCCTTCTTGCCACGAACACAAACTGAGTGACCCATACTCATACCAGGACCGAAGTTGGTATATGTCAAACCCTTAGGAGCAAGGCTCTCCATCAGAACACGTACGATAGAATCAGAACCTGGGTCCCAACCAGCAGAGATAACGCTTACCTTGCCAGCCTTCTTGCAGTTCTCCATCTGCTTGGTACGATAGTCGAGGATACTGGTGTGGATATCGAAGCTGTCTACGGTGTTGATACCGAGAGCAACGATCTTCTCTGCATACTCAGGGCAAGAGCGGGTAGGGGTTGCGAGGATAGCAACATCTACATCCTTCAACTTGGTGATGTCATCTACTACTTCATAGTTTGCCAACTCAGCTGGTTTGTCCTTGGCACCCTGGCGACGTACAATACCTGCAATCTCAAAGTCAGGAGCTGCTTCGAGTGCCTCAACAGTAAACTTACCGATGTTGCCGTATCCTACTACGGCTGCTCTAAATTTTTTCATTGTCTTATTTCTTTTATTTTGTTGTTTTTATTTCTTTTATTTCTTGCGGTTTAGTCATCCAACGGATATGTTTTCCGCTCTTCATTCTGTTTCCGGTTGCAAAAGTATAGCTTTTTCTTGAAATACGTGACGTTTTAATAGAATTTTAACTCATAAAAGTTGCAAAAAGTAGTAAAATCATAGTTTTTAGGTATGAATAAGCGGAGATTTGTAAGGTATCTGCTGCAAGAGCCTTACAGTTTCGTTATTTTGTTGCGAAACATCATACATCCTCTTTCCGTTACCTCCCGATGTGCTTTGAATTACGTCCTGACGTAGCTTTTGCTGCGTCCCGACGTCTCTGGCTCTGCGTCGGGACGTATGACATGCTACGTCGGGACGTAATTTCTGGCAAATCTTTGCACTTGTATAATTAGGTGAGAATGAAATATGCAGGTTAAATGTTGCCTTTCTTGAATTCATCTAATGTCATTTCTGCATTGAACCCCATAATTCCACTGTCATTCTTAAAAATTTCTTTCAATGCTTTTACTGCTTTTGGAGTATTAACGTGCAATAGTGCATAAGCTGCCCATATTCTTACAGAAAGATTGTTATCTTCCAAAAGAGGTTCTAAAATTTCATATTTATGTTCTGCAGAAATGTACTTGATGGCATTTATTATATTTTTGTGGCTTTTGTTACCACGTTTGTTGTCACCATTTTGCGTACATTCCCCATGAATGATTGCATTTTCTTTAAAACAGATTAATGCTTCTTCTAAATTCTTGATTTTCATAACTATTGGTTTGCAATATCTAAAACTAAATTCCCTGTAAGGTAAGCTTCTGACGTATTTAATTCTATATTTTTATTTATTTCTTTAATGACTTTTCCGTCTAGCGGTAGCAGACCTTCGTATGAGAGACTTCCGATCTTTAAGTTATATCTGGATAGTATTTTTGTGATGTCTGAAACTATACGGCTTTCCTTCGCTTTTTTGTTAAAATATTCGCCATGTGGAATGTTTATGTTCCTGTATTCCTCCATAGAAGTATAGATGGAATTTTCATTCCACATTTCTGTTCTTATAAATATTTGTTGAAGCCTAGAGAGGGGAATATTTTCTTTATTTTGTTTTTCTATGACGGTGGACAAAAAATCCAAAGTCTCTTTATAACTAAGTTTCGAATATTTTTTATTAGTTTGGTATTTTACAAAGATAGAGAAGTTTCCTTTTTCAGTGATTTGGATATCTATAACAGGGATAGCCTCATTATCTTGTATATAGGCATGATACTCCATACTTTTTATAAAAGGATAAGACGATTGTCCTAATTGTTCTTTAATCTCTATTGAGTTTTTATGATTTCGTTTCTGCTTCGAATTGCACGAAATCATAAGTAATAACATCATAATGAAGATAATTTTGTTATACATATCGAGTATTTTTTTTTATTTTAATGAAATATTTCTGTTCTCAAATCTTTGTAGGGAGTTATGTTCCCGCTTCCTGATCCCCATTTTGAACGATAAACTATATCAACATGACCAGATACACCTTGGTCGCTCCATTGTTTATTAGGGTATTGGAAGATTAAACAATTCCTGGCGTATTTACCTTTGCTTATCGTTCCTAATCGGTATTTGGATAGATATTTTGCCATTTCTGAAGCATTAAGAAAATAGTTATACCCATCTGAGCCTTTCAACGTCCCTCTTAAATGTGGAATGTACATTCCACTTTTATTAAGTGCATAGCTTAATCTTATGGCGCATCCGTTTTGAATCTCACTTGCTATGGCACCAATCTCACCTCCAATTTCAGAGCAAAGTTTACCTATTCCTACCCAACGTTCGTTTTCATAGGAAATTTGTATATATTCATCGTATATTTTTTTTAAAACTTTGTCGGAAAAATGATGGTGAGCCCAATCGTTTAAAATCAACGAAAAGGCTCCTGTGATGGCTCCATTTGCGAACTTACCACCGCCAATTTCATCTACAAGACCGCTCAACATGGAGTTTGCTGTGATTTCTCCTGCTTTTCCTAATGATCCAAGATTGTTATCTATAAAATAGCCACCAGCGGAAGATGTTAATCCCATCATAAAACCATGCACGGCATTACCACCTTGTAGGGCATCTAACCCACCTTCGGTAAATGTATGTTTAAAAAGGGACGCTACTAAGTCTTCGTCTGCAGATATGTTGTTTAGGCATCCTGAGACAGCCCCCCAAAAGCCTCCCACCATAGTGTTTTTAGCTATTTGTCCAAAATTTGAACCATTCAATAAGGACACAGTTAACGCACTGGCTGCACCACCTGCAGCACCAGCTGCGACAGCGACTCCAAAAGATGCCCCTGTGCCAGCTGTTAATACCGTTACACCTATACCTACTACAGCTGCGGTTAATGATTTCCAGTTCTTACTGAACCAACTATAGCCCGAAGGGTCTGTCAATGACAGAGGGTTGTTCATGCAATAGCTGTATCGGTAGAATCCTTGTGGATTGTCGGGTGCTTGAACGAATGGGTCAGGTGAGAGGAACATACCGGCGACAGGGTCATACATTCTTCCGTTCATGTTGATCATCTCAAATTGGTCAATGTGCTCATGCCCTCCAAAGCCTCTATCGTATAGGGCATCGGCGTTTTGGATAGTGGCATAAGGAAGCCAAGTGCTTGGATTACGTCGGCATCCCCAAGCGTCATAGCTTAGCTCTTGAGAAAGTTTTCCTTTTTCATCGGAGTAAGCTTGAATTGAGCCTAAGTGGTCGTGATGCAGGTAATTTGTGGTAGTTTCATCCGTAGATGTTTGTTTCACCATTGCGATTGCCTTATCCTGTACAAAAATATAGTTGATATCTTGCCTATTTCCATTCTTTTGATAATGTTCAAATAGGTTGCCAATATAATACTTGCTTTCTCCTGCAAGCGTTGACATGATACGATTACCATCAGGACCATAGGTGATGGTCATTTCTGCGTTTCCATTTTGTGCATAGCTTATTTTGCTGAGAGAATTGTATGTGATTTTATTCCAATCTCTCAACTCATATTTGCGGTCTTTGATTTCCGAAAGTCTACCTGCGTCATCATATACATAGCTGCCAACGTCTGACTTAGAAGCAATTCTACCATCAGCATTATATGTGATTCTTTGCGCTTCGCTACCATTCTTGTAAACCCGTGTTAAGCGATGGCAATAGTCGTATTCAAATGTTTCGTGCAGATTTTTGGACAAGTTATGCCGTGAGGTGAGATTGCCGATAGCATTAAATGTATAACTCCAGTTTTGAATGCCTGGAGTACTGATGCTTGACAATGTTCCTACTTTTTCGTCATAGGTAGTAGTCGTGGTTAGACCATTCCCCAGTTCTTCACTTTCTATTTGCCCACGTGCGTTAAGTTTTTTTAATTTCCAATATACTTTTCCTGTTCTGTAGTTTTGTACAGCTGTTTGTATACCACAGGATGAATATATGTTTTGGATTTTTAGACCATTTGGATATGTAATCACATCAGGTAAACTGAGTGCATTGTAACTCGTTTGAATAGTAAAGCTGTTTCCGTTGACAACAGTTTGTTCAGATACGACTCTGCCATAACTGTCGTATTTGTAATTTATAGAAGGTCCCCCTTGTACTTGCTTTTTGTCTAAGGCTCCTTTCCAACCTCTATCATACTCATATATGATGGTCATGTCTGGGCGAGTCTCCTTTATTAAACGTCCTCCATCATCGTATTGATAGCTTGTCGTGCCATGCCCATCTGTATGGGATATCAACTCACCATAGGCATTGTATTTATAGGTTGATACACCAAGAACTGGGTCTGATAGTCTTGTGCGGTTGCCTGCTGCGTCATAAGAAGCTTGCAATTTTGCTAAGCCTGTAGTGTAAACACAGTTACCCCGATAGTCATATTCATATTTTATGCTGCCACCTTGTGCGTCTTGGCTTTCTGCTAAATTGCCGTTAGTATCTAACTTACGAGATGTACGAGTATGATTAGGGTTGAACGTAAATGTGTATAATCCACTATACTGGTAGATATATGAAGCCCCGTTTGGTGCAGTTTGAGTGGTAGTTCTTCCTACGAAATCATACTCGTTTTTGTTCCAATAGATAGTGCTGCCATAAAAATAGGGTTCAGAGGTTCTTGTCACTTGCCCTTTATTATCATATTCTGTATCCTGAAAAATACGCTGTGCATCCAAAGATTCCGTTATAGTTCGGATTACTCTACCCAAACAATCATAAAAATTAAGTTTGTATGGTTTGCCTGTTGCTTTCTCGTAAGTGAAATATAGGGCATGAGATGGCGCATCTGTCATTCCTTCGCTCCATCCTATGGTATATACTTCCTTTTCTATAGGATTATTGCTTTGAAGTAATCTGCCAAATGCGTCATAGCTATTATTGGTGACGATGCCGTTTTCATCAGTGGAAGACAGTATGTTGCCAAATATCTCGTCTTGGGTATATCTCGTTACAAAGTCAAGACTAGATGTGGAGGCTGTCATCAGTCTACCCTTCGAGTCATATTGCGTCTGGGTAGTACGTGGTACAGTACCATCATCTGGACTAATCGTACTTTTTATGATGTTGCCAAAAGAGTCTCGTTCGTAAGTCTTTGTATAGCCTAATGCCTTATTGGAGGCAAGGGCATGCTCTTCTTGTAGAAAACTTGTGTTTTGGTCATATTTGAAGTAGGCGGTTTCGCTACTTCCGCTATTATGGTTGCTGTGATACGTATGCGCCATAGTGAGACGTCCTAGTCGCCAAAGTTCCTCGTCGTTTTCATATTGGTTGAATGTTTGCGTTGTTACATTTCCATCCCTAGTGTTTATACTCGTAGGGTTGCCATAGTCATCATATGTTATAGTTGTCGTTATGTCCTTAAGTACGCTTGATGAATTGTACTCGTAATTTTTCTTTACTATTTTAGTTGGTAAGTAAGTATAATGGTTGACTGCTTTTTTACCATATTTAATAGTGTTGATATATGTAGCCTCTGCCACAATATGGTTATTGACATAGGTCTTCTGTTCCTTGATTCCGCCTGCATATGTTAAAGAATCAAATTCGTATTTTGTAATAGAACTTGTACTGGTTGACTCGTCATTAGCGGTAAAAGTCTCAAAGCCCAAAAATCCCCTGCCATCCATATGAAAAAGGGCATTGGAATATTTATAACTATTTTTTTTTATTCCACCGATGCCATTTGGGGTCTTGATAGTGCTAACTACAGGGTAAGACAAACCTACCGATGCTACGGGATACTTGGAAGAATTCCCACGTTCGAAGACATCGTTGTCAGATAGGTATTTGTATTCTATGTTTGTCTCGTTGCCTAATCCATCGACAATCTTATTTAACAAGTTGTTGTGTCCATTAGGCATTAAAAATAATTGATATCCATCCCAATTGCTTTTATTCCAATCTGAAGTGCAGATGAAATCTTCTTTTCCGTCACCGTTGAAATCTCCCGTATAGAAGTGCCACTTGTCCAGAGCGTAGACATTTGCACCAGCATCTTGTCTGTTAAACCCTCCTCGTCCGTTACCAAGAAAGACCATAGGCTTGGTCATGTTTGAACCGGAAGATTCCAAATCAATAAGTTGAATGTCATCGTACCCATCACCATTAAAATCAGCAACAAATTTCTGCTTTTTACGGGCATCTTCCATCTTAGGTACATAAGTTTTTTCAAAGGTTCCGTCTCCCTTTGAAAATAGTATGCACCATTGTGACCATCCATTTTCGTTTGGATCATCTTGCCAAGAAGTAAGAAGCATGTCGCTCTTGCCATCACCATTGAAATCGCCAAAGGTAATGCCGTGTTTTTGGGTAGGCCATAATATCTTATCTTTTTTGATGAAAGAACCAAATCCATTGCTTTGGAGCACTAGGGTTCCTGTGTCTGTTAGATTTAGCACATCAATTAAACCGTCGCCATTTATGTCGGCAAACTCCACGCGATAGAATTGTTCTTCACACTGTCCTGTTGAAGTTCCGCCAAGTGGTTTTATTGTTCCATTAGAGTTGGGATAAGATGCTAAAACTCTATAGTCTTTCTTTCCTTTATTCCATAGAAATAAATCCATTGCCCCGTCACCATTTACGTCTATAGGTTGTAATTCGTAATCTTTGGGAAGTGAAATTATATCTTTTAGTTGTAAGTAAAAACTACCATCGCTTTTTCTAAATGAGAGGTATAAGTCACAATTGTAAGCAATGTTGTTGCAATACCTTTTGATGGCAATATCTGTAGTTCCATCACCATTGAAATCTCCACAGACAACTTGTTTAACTTCTCCATCGTTTTTCCATTGCCCTTCAAATGCTTTGGTAAAATATGTTCCGTGGCTGACGAAGAACTTACGTCCAGTCCAACCTGCATCTTTATTCTCTGGGATGGCTAGAAAATCAGTTTTCCCGTCACCATTGAAATCTCCTGTTATTAGTTTTGCCTTGTGGATGGAAGCAGTCTTATCGTAATTCTGATTAGATATTTTGAATTGCTCCACTGTTTCCCAATTGAAAATAGTCGGATTTTTATGCATGCCGTTGGCTGTAGACTCCGTGATACTAGTTAGTAAGTTCTTTCCATTTTTCGAAGAATAGGTCGCTTTGAAATTTCTTACCTTGTTTTCACCGAAGTATACATCTATATCTGTGATTATCTTGCTTCTCCTTACTTTTTGTCCATAAATGTAAGTAGTGGGAGGCAGGCTGTTGGATGTGTAGGATAATCTAATGGAAGCGTATGGGGATAGTCCAGTCTTCTCATTGCCTGTATAGTCAATTCTGGTAGCCCACAATTCGTTTGTGTCAGCGTTTCCTGTATATTTTATAGTAAAATAATTTCCGACAGTATCCGTGACTTTGGTTACCGTCCAAAATAAAGTTTTGTTTGATGGAACGTTAAGTAATGCGAGATTTGATTGGTATTCATAGATTAATCCAGACTTCGTGTAGACTTTGAACGAGGATGGATTTGTTAATGTACCATAGGCTATTATCTTAGAGAATATGTCATTCTCAGTTCGATATTCGTAATAATCGACATCGTCACCACATTTCATTAAACGCATGCCGTCAAGGGCAAAAGCATCATGCCATGAAAAATCAACGGCTGAAGGCTGATGGTCATGATAGCGGTCTGATGGAATACGAGTAATAACAGAGAGGCCTTTTAAGTCAAAACCATAACCTAAAAGACCATCTTTAGTTCCACTGCTATAGCAAATGGATAAAGCTGGTTTCATCCCGCCTGTTCCCACGGGTACAGGTATGGGAATCTCATAACCAAGTTGTCCTAATGGTGTAACCGCAAGGTCGTCATCAATTTTTCCGACTATGCCACCTAGTGAACCGCCTGTCTCTTTGTCTGTAAAGAGTCGCTCTTGGGCTATAGTTATAATGGGTAGGATAAGAAAAAGTAATGTAAGTAGATGCTTTTTCATATTTGTGAATTATTTTTTGATTATCTTATATGAAACTCTTTTATTCAAATCTGAAACAGTTAATATATATATGCCTGGTGCGAGGTCTGATACTGTGATGGAGTATGTTGACCCAAGAATTTGTCCTTTTAATTCGACTTGTCCTGACATATTAGTGATAGCATATGTTAATGGATTCGTTGCTTTGTTAGGTAAAAAGTTTACATTTATAGCATCAGATACATAAGGTACTGGGAATATTGTTATCTTCGTTAAATTAAAAGTAGAAATGGAGTCTTTCTTTTGAAGCTTTTTGCTTTCAACAGAAAGATTCTCATATGTTCTAGAGATACAATTCCCCATATTGTCATATTTGTACACCGTATGTTGAGCGTGGGTGTATACAATATTTGATAGTAAGAAACTACAGCACAGTAATAGTCGTATCATACGCTTTAATATTAGAAGTTAAATTGCAATTTGGCTGCAAATATAAGGATTTTTTTTGTAATCGACAAACTTTTTAAAAGAAAAAATCGTAGACTTGAATTTGCGAGCATTTGTCGATGTTAGAGTTACAGTGAATTCTTCACTTTTTATTAAAGTAGTAAAATCATAGTTTTTTAGATATGAATAAGCAGAGATTTGTAAAGTATCCGTAGCAAGAACCTTACAGTTTCGCTATTTTGTTGCGAAACATCATTCATCCTCTTTCAATACCTCCCGATGCGCTTTGCACGTCGGGACGTAATTTTATGGAACTCTATTACAATAATCCCGCCCTTCGCACGTTATTAATATATTAATTTAATTAGGAGAAAAAGAAAATGATAGAATATATTCATGGCGATCTGACAGAGCTGACACCTGCGCTGGCTATTGTTGAGACTGCGGGAGTGGGCTACGGACTCAATATATCGCTCAATACATATACTGCCATTCAGGGCAAACAGGAAGTGAAACTCTATGTTCACGAAGTGCTGGTGGCTGGTGGAAGAGATGACTCTTTCACCCTTTTCGGCTTTGCTACCAAACAGGAACGTGAACTCTACCGCCTCCTCATTACCGTTTCAGGAGTAGGCGGAAATACAGCCCGTATGATTCTCTCTTCACTCTCGCCACGCGAACTCTGTGAAATCATCTCTACTGGTAACGACAAGGTGCTGAAAACCGTGAAGGGTATCGGACTGAAGACAGCACAGCGAATCATCATCGACCTGAAAGATAAAATCGTGAGCCTCGGCATCGCTGACGAACTGCCAGCCAGCGGAGGCAATGTGGTGATGGTGAACAATGACGTAAAGGATGAGGCGGTAAGCGCCCTCACCATGCTCGGCTTCTCGCCGGCACCATCAGCCAAGGTAGTAGTAGATATCCTCAAGGCACAGCCTGATCTCCCGGTAGAACAGGTTGTGAAACTGGCATTGAAGCAAATCAAATAAGTTAGGAGTTTTTTGTCGATGAAACAGAAGCAAAGATTCATATCTTTTCTATTGGCTTGGCTGATGGTGGCAACCTTCGGCTATGCGATAGCTTTGCCTCAACTTCAGGACGATAAAAAGAAAATCCGTACCAGCACAGCCCAGCCCGTGCAGCTCGATGAAGATACCATTCCCGATTCGCTGTTGCATACCCGCTGGCAGATTCAGCGCACCCAACCTTACTCCCTGAGCGACCTCTATCAGAGTCCGCTCGACCTGAAACGTCCTGATAATCTGCAATATCAGGTAGTCTACAACGATACCATCGACCGCTATATCATCGGCAACCGCATGGGCTCAACCTGGCTTTCGGCTCCTATCATGCTCACTCCGAAAGAGTATCTTGCATGGACCGAACAGCAGCAGCGCAACAGCTACTTCCGCAAGCAGAACGATGAAATCTTCCAGGCAAAAGGCAAGGAGAAGTTCGATTTCTCAGATATGCACTTCGACTTGGGACCTGCCGAGAAAATCTTCGGTCCTGGTGGCATCAGAGTGAAGACTCAGGGTTCTGCCGAACTCAAGTTCGGTATCAACAAGAAAAACATCGACAATCCTTCGTTGCCTATCCGCAACCGAAAGACGACGATGATGGATTTTGATGAGAAAATCAATCTCAACGTCAACGGAAAGGTGGGCGATAAGGTGAACATGAATCTGAATTACAACACCGATGCCACCTTCGATTTCGATGCACAGAACATGAAACTGAAGTACGACGGCAAGGAAGATGAAATCATCAAACTCGTTGAGGCGGGCAACGTCTCCTTCCCTTCCAACTCTTCGCTCATCAAAGGCGCCAGCAGTCTGTTTGGTGTTAGAACCGATATGCAGTTTGGCAAACTCAAGCTGCAGATGGTAGCTTCGCAGAAGAAAAGTGCATCGAAGAGCGTATCTACCAGGGGCGGTGTGCAGCTCACTCCTTTCGAACTGAATGTAGCCGATTATGAGGAGAACCGCCACTTCTTCCTCTCCCAGTATTTCAGAAATCATTATGATGCCTGGATGCAGAAACTTCCTAATCTCACCACGGGCATCACCATCAACCGTGTGGAGGTGTGGGTTACCAACAAAACCGGCAATACCACCAATACCCGAAACATCGTAGCCCTGACCGACCTGGGCGAGAACCAGAAACTGAGCAACCCGATGTGGGCGGCGAGCGGACAGGTGCCTTCTAACCAGGCGAATACTGAGTATGCGGCGATGACAGGACAGTATGCTGCTGCCCGTGACATCGACCAGGCTGCAACCACTCTCGATGGAGGCGGACTGGTTGGCGGAGCCGATTATGAGAAGCTGGAGAGTGCCCGTTTGCTCAATTCTTCAGAGTATACGGTCAATACTGCATTGGGTTATATCTCATTGAAAACCAGTCTGCAGACCGACCAGGTACTTGCCGTAGCTTATGAGTATACATCGGGAGGCGTTACCTATCAGGTGGGTGAGTTTGCATCCGATCTCAGTGATACCAAGCAGGCACTCTTCGTGAAATCGCTCAAGAATACCAGTAACAATCCGCGACAGGGCAACTGGGGGTTGATGATGAAGAACGTTTATTATCTGGCTTCTACCGTAGAGAAGGAGAAGTTCCGCCTGGATGTGAAATACCAGAGCGATACCACCGGCGTATATCTCAGTTATATCCCCGAGCAGCAGGTGAAGGAGCAGCCTATCATCCGTGTGCTGGGCGCCGACCGTCTGGATAACAACAACAAGGCACACAGCAATGGATATTTCGATTATGTAGAAGGCTATACCATCTCTAATGGACGCGTGTTCATTCCGAAGGTAGAGCCTTTCGGCAGTTATATGCGTGATTATCTGGTCAAGCGGGGCGTGGCTGCCGACAAGGCTGAAAAGTATGCCTTTACCGAACTTTATGACAGTACGAAGACCGTAGCCAAGCAGATAGCCGAAAAGAACAAGTATCAGATTGTGGGACAGTTCAAGGGCTCTGCAGCCAATGTCATCTCGCTCGATGCCTACAATGTGCCACAGGGCTCGGTGGTCGTTACGGCAGGCGGTATCACCCTGAAAGAGGGCACCGACTATTCGGTAGATTACAGTGCCGGTGAGGTGACCATCCTGAACCAGAGCATCATCGATGCCGGTACGGCTGTCAACGTTTCTCTGGAGAGTAATACCGATTTCGGACAAACCCGAAAAACGATGTTCGGACTGAACTGGGAGTATGATTTTACCAAGAACTTCCAGTTGAGCGGTACTATCCAGCACCTCTCCGAACAGGCGCTTACCACCAAGGTATCCATGGGCTCCGAACCGCTGAAGAACACCCTTTGGGGCATCAATCTCAACTGGCGCAAGGAGAGTCAGTGGCTCACCAATGTGCTTGACAAGATACCATTCCTGCATCTTACCCAGCCATCGCAGATATCCTTTACAGGAGAATTTGCCCAGCTCATTGCCGGTGAGGCAGGTGGCACACAGGACAATGCATCTTATATCGATGACTTCGAGGGTACGAAGACCACCATCGATGTAACAACTCCTACCTCCTGGTTTATATCCAGTGTGCCTTCGCTCAATTTCAAGGACGATTACAGCGATAAGACCGGTCTGAGCAGCGGTTTCCACCGTTCGCGTCTAGCCTGGTATACCATCGATCCGCTGTTCACTCGCCGTGGAAGTTCGCTCACTCCGGGACATATCAAGGGCGACCTCAAGCAGTTGAGTAACCATTATGTTCGCGAGGTCTATACCAAGGAGCTCTTCCCATTGCGCGACCAGAGCAGTTATCAGGGCGCTACCAATACCCTGAATGTACTCAATCTGGCTTACTATCCAAGCGAGCCGGGACCATACAACTTCAATGTAACAGATTTGCAGGCTGACGGAACCCTGCAGAATCCGCAGCGCAACTGGGGCGGAATGATGCGTAAGCTGGATACCAACGATTTCGAGCAGGCAAACATCGAATACATCGAGTTCTGGATGCTTGATCCGTTCATCTATTCCCGCGAAGAGGCTGATGCTGCCGATTATGGTGGCGATTTCTACATCAACTTGGGCGAGGTGAGCGAGGATATCCTGCGTGATGGCAAGAAATTCTATGAGAGTGGCATGCCGGTGGATGGCAGCAAGAGCTACACCTATACCCAGTGGGGTAAGATTCCTACCCAGAGCACCGTGACCTATGCCTTTGCTACCACCAGTGGCAGCAGAGCCTTGCAGGATGTGGGTTTCAACGGACTGACTGATGTCGAGGAGCAGGAATTCTACAAGAGTGCTTATCTCGACCAGATTCAGGGCAAGGTGAACCAGGCGGTATTCGACAGCATCTTTGCCGATCCGGCACGTGATGACTACCACTATTTCCGCGGTTCCGACTGGGATGAGATGCGTACTCCTATCTTGCAGCGATATAAGTATATCAACAATCCTCAGGGCAACTCGCCTGACAGCGACAGCCGTTCTGAGAGCTATGATACTTCTTATAAGTCAACGCCGGATGTCGAGGATATCAACCAGGATTATACCCTCAACGAATATGAGAAATACTTCCAGTACCGTGTCAGCATCCGTCCGGAAGATCTCGTGGTGGGTAACAATCATATTGTAGATAAGCGTGAATACAGCCAGACCTGGCGTGATAATACCAAGTCTACCGTTACCTGGTATCAGTTCCGCATACCTATCGATGAGTTTGAGAGCCGTCAGGGCAACATCAACGATTTCTCCAGCATCCGCTTCATGCGTATGTTCCTCACCGGTTTCAAGAAACCTATCGTGCTGCGTTTCGGTACCTTCGACCTCGTGATGGGCAAGTGGCGTACCTATGATCAGCCGCTCGGCGCAGCCAGTGGCGGAACCCTCGACGCAAGCAGCGTGAGTCTGGAAGAGAACGGCGAGAAGACACCGGTCAACTATGTCTTGCCTCCGGGTATCAAGCGCGAACAGGATCCTAGTCAGCCTCAGTTGGTTGAGGCTAACGAGCAGGCGTTGAGTCTGGTGGTCAAGAATATGAGCACAGGTGAGGCGAAGGCGGTTTACAAGAATTCTACCCTTGATCTGCGCCAGTACAAGCGCATCCAGATGTTTGCCCATGCCAATGCATTGGAGCAGAATACCACCCGTCTGCAGGATGGTGATCTCTCAGTCTTCATCCGTCTGGGTAGCGATTACAAGAACAATTACTACGAGTATGAAATCCCGCTGAAACTCACCGAGCCACGCTCCAACTACAACCGCTATGTGCTTGCCGACTGTAAGGCGGTATGGCCTGAGGAGAATATGCTCGATGTGCCGCTGAACGTCTTTACGGCATTGAAGAAAAACCGTAACAAGGCGAAGGCACAGGGTGTGGCTTCTTATCTCGCTCCTTATTCCATGATGGATGCAGAACATCCGCAGAACAAGATTACCATCGTGGGTAATCCGAGTCTCGGCGAGGTGAAGACCATGATGCTGGGTGTGAGAAACAATTCTGCCGACATCAAGAGTGGTGAGGTATGGATAAACGAACTCCGACTCAAGGAACACAATAATTCGGGTGGTTGGGCAGCCAATGCCAACCTGAACGTACAACTCTCCGATTTGGGTAGCGTGAATGCCACCGGCAGATACATCAGCGAGGGATTCGGCGGTCTGGAAGATGGCGTGGCAAGTCGCACTACCGATAATTACGGTACCTACAGTGTGACCACATCGCTCGAAATGGGTAAGTTCTTCCCTGACAAGGCGAAGGTGAGCATACCTTTATATTATAGTGTTACCAAGGAGAAGACCACTCCTAAGTATAATCCGCTGGATACCGATATGGAGTTGAAGGATGCCCTCGATGCTGCCGGATCCAAGCATGAGCGCGATTCTATCGAGAATATCGCTGCCACCAAGATTACGCAGACCAACTTCTCCATCTCGAATGCCCGGGTGGGTATCGCTACCAAGCGTCATCCGATGCCATACGATCCAGCCAACTTCTCATTCACCTACAGTCATCAGCATCAGTATACTACGGGTGAAACGACGATGTATGAGCGCAAGGACAACTGGCGCGGAGCCTTGGATTATTCGTGGAGCCCGGTTTATAAGGCATGGGAACCATTCAAGGGACTGAAGAACAAGAGTAAGTGGCTCGACATTCTGAAACGTTTCGGACTGAACTGGCTGCCGCAGAACATAGCCTTCAATACCGAGATGACGCGCGACTACTACGAGTTGCAGGAGCGCGATATGGAAACCCTGATGAGTGGAGCTGCCGGAGTAGACTCCAAGTTGCCGCTCACCTTCAGTGAACAGTTCCTCTGGAACCGTGAGTTCTCCATCAACTGGGATCTGACCAAGAACCTGCACATGAACTTCCAGAGTGCTACCCATGCACAGATAGAGGAACCATATACACCGGTCAACAAGGATCTTTATGCCGACCAGTATCATGCCTGGAAGGACTCCGTATGGACCAGCATCCGCCACTGGGGTGCACCGCTCGACTACAGTCAGAATTTCCAGGCATCCTACAAGGTGCCTCTCAATCTGCTGCCTGTCTTCGACTGGGTGAACAGCGATGCCTCTTACAATGCCAACTATTCTTGGGAGCGCGGTACAGAGGATGAGGAGGGCAACTCGTATGGAAACACCATCAATACCCAGCGCGAACTGACATTGAACGGTAACTTCAACCTGCTGAAACTCTACAACCATGTGCCTTTCCTGAAGAAGGTAAACGATAAGTTTGACCGTACCCAGAGTAGGGCACAGATGCAGCGCAAGAAGCTGGAAAAAAAGAAAAAGAAGCAGGAAGCAAAGGAACAGGCGGCAGATCCTAAGAAGGCGTTGCCTAAGAACAAGCGTGCCTTCGAACGGGAAATCACCCTCCTGCCTGATACCACATTCAAGATACGCCACGGCAAGAATACCAAGCGACTGATTGTGAATGCCAAGACGGAAGACGGCAAAGTGTTCCCGCTTAAATATAAAAAGGTGGATAATAACCAGATCAGAATCATCTCAAAGGTAGATACTGCCATGAAGGTGAAACTCTCCGTGCTGGCTAAGGAACCGCTTGATGATAAGAAATGGTATAAGGGATTGCAGTTGGCTAGTCGCCTGGCAATGATGGTGCGCAATGTGAGCATCAACTATCGCAGCAGCTATCAGCTCACCCTGCCGGGCTTCTTGCCTAGTGTGGGGGATGCCTTCGGACAGAAGAAGGTGGGACAGATGGCACCGGGTCTTGACTTCGCCTTCGGTATGGTTGGCGACGATTATATCGAGAAGGCTAGAAACAACGACTGGCTGCTCTGCAACGACAGTATCGCAACACCAGCCACTACCAGCAGAACGGATAATCTTACGTTGCGTGCCACCCTGGAGCCTGTCAAGGATTTCAAGATTGATCTCTCAGCTACACGTACCAAGACCACGCAGAAGAGCATACAGTATATGTATGAAGGAACGCCAACCACCCAGAGTGGAGCCTTCCAGATGACTACCATTTCGCTGGGTTCGGCTTTCGAGGGAATGGGCAATGCCAATTCGGGGTATCGCAGCAAGACCTTCGAGAAGTTTGTCAACTCGCTGGCTGGTTTCAGAGATAGGGTAGAGGCTCAGTATGCCGGAACTGTTTATCCGGCTGGTTCGGCTCTGGCTGGCGGCAAGTTTGATGCTTCCCGCACACCGGTCAACCAGTATAGCAGCGATGTCATGATTCCTGCCTTCCTCAAGGCTTATACCTCGATGGGTGGCAATTCGCTTTCGGTATTCCCGGCATTGAGCCGGATGTTGCCAAACTGGACCATCCGTTATAGTGGACTGGGACGTCTGCCTTGGTTCAACGAGCACTTCAAGAGTATCAACATCAACCACTCTTACAAAAGCGTCTTTGCGGTTGGCAGCTATAACAGTTACAGCACCTTCCAGGAGTATATGAACGGTCTCGGATTCGTGAGTGATGCCACTACGGGTAATCCGTCGCCAAGCAGCATGTTCAACATCTCGCAGGTAAGTATCAACGAGTCGTTCTCGCCATTATTGGGTATGGATGTCACATTCAACAATAATATGACGGTGAAGGCTGAATATCGCCAGACCCGTGTATTGAACCTCAGTATGACGAGTGTGCAGCTGAACGAGGCATTGAGTAAGGACTGGGTAATCGGTATGGGTTACCGCATTAACAACTTCGATGTTTTCGGCTGGGGCGCCAAGGCCTCCCGTTCCAAGTCGAAGGGCAGCAACAAGAATGCAGCCAACAAGAATGCGACAACCACCAAGACGGTTCAGAATGGAACCAACCATGACCTGAATCTTCGTCTTGACTTCAGTTTCCGCAAGCAGGCAGCCATCGTTCGTGATATTGCCTCAATGGTAAGCAGTGCCAGCAGCGGCAACAATGCTCTGAAACTGAGTTTCTCTGCCGATTATACCTTCAGCAAACTCCTTACCATGAGTTTCTATTATGACCGTCAGACTAACACACCGCTCCTGTCGAGCAGCAGTTATCCTACCACAACGCAGGATTTCGGTCTGAGCATCAAGTTCTCGCTGACGAGATAAAAAGAAAATTCACCAGAACCAATAGGTAGAAAGAAAAATTCTCTAATTCTCAAATTCTTGAAAATAAAAAAAGCTCGGATGCATCACAAGCATCCGAGCTTTTTAATATTCTGATAATTCTTGATTACTCCTTGTCGTAAGCATGAACAGGGTAGTCGATGGTATAGTGGAGACCACGGCTCTCCTTGCGTTCTATCGCCATGCGGGTGATGAGATAACCCACGTTGATCATGTTGCGGAGCTCGCAGAGTTCCTTGCTTACCTTTACACGCTTGAAGAGGTTTTCTGTCTCTTCGTAGAGAAGATCGAGGCGGTCCCATGCTCGCTTCAGACGGAGGTCGCTGCGCACGATGCCTACATAGTTGCTCATGCATTCGCCCACCTCTTTCACGCTCTGTGTAATCAGCACCTTCTCTTCGTTGGTCAAAGTACCTTCATCATTCCATGCTGGTACCTTCTCATTGAAGTCGTACTCATCTACATGTTCAATACTGTGCTTGGCAGCAGTCTCGGCATAAACCACAGCCTCGATGAGCGAGTTGCTGGCAAGACGGTTACCGCCATGCAGACCGGTGCATGAACACTCGCCCAGGGCATAGAGACGGTTGATGCTTGAACAGCCGTTCAAATCTACCTTGATACCACCACACATATAGTGAGCGGCAGGACGAACAGGGATATACTCCTTGGTGATGTCGATGCCGATGCTCAGACACTTGGCGTAGATATTAGGGAAGTGACGCTTGGTCTCCTCTGGATTCTTATGGGTTACATCGAGACAGACATGATCCAATCCGTGAATCTTCATCTCCTTATCGATGGCACGAGCCACGATGTCACGAGGAGCCAGACTCAATCGCTTATCATATTTCTCCATGAAACTTTCGCCGTTAGGCAGACGCAAGATGCCACCGTATCCACGCATCGCCTCGGTGATGAGGAAGGCAGGATGGGTTTCGCCCGGATGATAAAGAGCGGTTGGGTGGAACTGGACAAACTCCATGTCGGCTACAGTTCCCTTGGCACGGTATACCATCGCCTCGCCATCACCCGTAGCGATGACAGGGTTGGTGGTAGTCTGATAAACAGCACCACATCCACCGGTACACATCACGGTAACCTTACTCAGATAGGTATCCACCTTCTGGGTATCAGGATTCAATACGTATGCACCGTAACAGTTGATATAAGGAGTGCGGCGAGTAACACGGGCACCCAAGTGGTGCTGAGTGATAATCTCCACGGCGAAATGATTTTCCTTGATATCGATATCCGGACAGTTGCGCACAGCCTCCATCAGACCGCGCTGGATTTCTGCACCCGTATCATCGGCATGATGAAGGATGCGGAACTCGCTGTGACCGCCCTCACGGTGGAGGTCGAACTTGCCGTCCTGCTGCTTATCGAAGTTGACGCCCCACTGCACGAGCTCCTTGATCTGCTCCGGTGCCATGGTGACAACCTGCTTCACTGCTTTATAATCGCTGATATAATCACCAGCAATCATTGTATCCTGTATGTGCTTGTCGAAGTTATCCACTTCCAAGTTGGTAACTGACGCCACACCACCTTGTGCGAATGACGTGTTAGCCTCGTCGAGCGAGGTCTTGCAAATCATACACACCTTACCTTTATGCGCTCTGGCTACTTTCAGGGCGTAACTCATACCGGCAACTCCTGAGCCGATAATCAGAAAATCATACTTATAAACCATTGAGTTTATTCTTATCTAATTTCAATTTTAAGAACGGGTGTTTTTATCTATAAAACAGCCCCATTCTCTCAGAATTAATTCTTAATTCGTTGCAAAAGTAATAATTAATCTTTAAAATGAGTAATAAGAGAGGGATTTTTTGTAATTTTGCAGCGAAATTTAAGGTTATATAGTCTTTTAGACTATCAAAAGGTCGTAAAAACGACAATAATATAAGATAATAAATCAAAGTTATGGCAGATAGAACTTTTCATAAGCGCTTTACGCTGACGGCACGTATCGGTGTGGCGGTGTTCGCAATCCTGGCTCTCTATTTCTTCTGGGTCAAACTGGCTATCATCGGCATCTTTGTGGCTATCATCATCGTGGGCATGATAGAGCGCATACTGAATACAACCTATACCTTCAAGATGGTAAAACCGATAGACCTCGATGAGGAGATGGAATATCTCATCATCAATGAGGGCAGGTTCTCTTCCAACAGAAATGTGCCGCTATGTGATGTCATTGATGTACACATCGCCAAGACTTTCTTCGGATTAGACCATTGTGTGGTCATCGAATACGGGCATAAGAACATTGTGACCGTTCAGCCGGATAATGAAGAGGCATTTATGGAGAGAATCAAGAATAAATAATTTCTTTTAAGTTCAGGTGAACTGATTGTGATGAAAAAGATAATATATATGATGTTGGGTCTGATGATGGTATGGATCTCTGTACCGGTGCAGGCCCAGAATGTGATTGAAGATGAGGGAATAGAAACGGTTGATGAGGAGGATGTTTCCGACTCTACACTCGTTGACTCCCTGGCAGCGGATACGCTGACGCAGAAATTGCCTTGGCCAGAATCGGTGAAGGTGGGTATTGATAAACTCCTTGAAAGCAAGATGTTCGAAACATCACAGGTAGGACTGATGGTCTGGGACCTGTCTGCTGACTCTTGTATCTATCAGAGAAATGAACGACAGCTGATGCGTCCGGCAAGTACGATGAAACTCCTGACTGCCATTACGGCGCTCGATAAGTTGGGCGGTTCTTACCAGTTTAAAACCACTCTGAAATATACCGGTACCATTGAGAATGGAGTATTGACGGGTAATGTCTATTGTATAGGCGGTATGGATCCTCGTTTCAACAGCGATGATATGTCGGCATTTGTCAATAGTCTGAAGGATATGGGTGTTGATACCATCCGTGGCAGCATCTATGCCGACCGCTCTTTGAAGGATGCCGACCTGTTGGGTGAAGGCTGGTGCTGGGATGATGACAATCCGGTGCTTTCGCCACTGGTGTTCCAGCGCAAGGACATCTTTATGGATAAGTTTCTTGCCAAGCTCCGTGAGGAAGGCATCGAATATTCCTGCTTTGGGGCTTCAGAGAAGACTTGCCCTGCGAGTGCCTTTACTGTCTGTACCCGATTCCATACGATGGATCAGATTCTGCACAAGATGATGAAGGAGAGTGATAATCTCTATGCCGAGAGCATGTATTATCAGATTGCGGCTTCTACGGGCAATAAATGGGCGAGTGCCAAGAGTGCCAGAAATGTGGAAAGACAGCTTATCCGTAAGATAGGACTCGATCCGGCAAGATATAAACTGGCTGACGGCTCGGGACTTTCGCTCTATAATTATCTCAGTGCCGAACTGGAGGTGAAACTGCTGCGTTATGCTTATCTCAACGGTAACATCATGGACCATCTGAAGCATTCGCTGCCTATCGGTGGGGTAGATGGTACGTTGAAGAAGCGTATGAAGAACAGTTTTGTGCATGGCAATGTGAAAGCAAAGACGGGTACGCTGACGGGCATCATCTCATTGGCGGGTTACTGTACCGCAGCCAATGGTCATGAACTCTGTTTCGCCATCATCAACAATGGTATCATGCATGGCAATAATGCCAGACACTTTGCAGATAAAGTATGTACTTTGCTCTGCCAACCGTGAGCGTTAGTTGATAGTTTATAGTTGATAGTTAATAGTTTTATGGAGGAAATTCGTAAGTTTGTAGATGAAATGATAACATGGGCAGGAGTCACCGGTGATTTTGTGCCCATGCTACGCCATATTTTGCTCACCATTACTGCCATCCTCTTGGCGATGCTGAGCGATTTCCTGTGTCGCAAGATACTGGTTCCGCTCATCAGTAAGATTACTGATAAGACGGACATCACTTGGGATGATGTGCTGCTGAACAAGAAGGTGCTCACCTCGGCTTGCCATATTGTGCCGGCTGTGGTGATATGGTCGCTCATGCCACTGATTTATCTGGAGTATCCGATATTCAAGGAGATATTGGAGCGGGCTACGGGCATTTATATCGTGGTGATGTCGGTGCGTACGGTTCTGGTATTCATCGGGTCTTTTAAAGGATTGGAGGATTCTCAGGAACGACGCTCGTCGGCTCAGCAGTATTTCCATACTTTCTGCGGTGTTCTCAGGGTATTGATGCTCTTCGTGGCTGCTGTGGTGGTGATTGCCATCCTGCTAGGCAAAAACCCGATGACCCTCTTTGCCGGTTTGGGTGCTACCTCGGCTGTCCTGATGCTGGTCTTCAAGGATACCATCACGGGATTGGCGGCTGGTGTGCGTCTTACCAGCAATGATATGTTGCATAAGGGCGACTGGATTACGGTGAAGTCGGTGGATGCCAATGGTATCGTTGAGGATATGTCACTCACGACCGTGAAGGTGCGCAACTTTGATAACACCATCGTTACCATTTCGCCTACTACCCTGGTGAATGGTTCGTTCCAGAACTGGATTGGTATGCAGAAGAGTGGTGGACGAAGAGTGAAGCGCGTGGTTTACTTCGATTTCCGTAGTGTCCGTCTGGTGGATGAGACATTAAAATGCACTCTGCTTACCAAGCATTTCGCCACCGAAGATTCGTTTAAGTTGAAGGAGTCGTTGCAGAAGGCGATAGATAAAGATATACAAGAAGGGAAGGATATTGAGGATTTAAAGAATCCTGCAGCCCTTGCCCCTACCAATCTCCAGCTTTACCGTAAATTCATGGAGAAGTATCTGCGCCAGCGTCCGGAGGTCAATACCGATCTCACATTGATGGTGCGCCACATGGAAGCCACGCAATGCGGTCTCCCTATCGAGTTCTATTTCTTCATCAAGGATAAGGTATGGGTGAATTATGAGCACATTCTCGCCGATATCATGGAGCATGCCTATGCCTTGGCGAATGAGTTCGGTCTGAAGATTTACGAGCAATATCCGGAACAGTAATTACTTTGAACATTGAATTTTATGAATAGTTTTTCGGCTGTCATTATCCGTTGGTTTCGTGAGAATGGTAGGGATTTGCCTTGGCGCGAAACCAAGGATCCTTATGCCATCTGGCTGAGCGAAATCATCCTTCAGCAAACCCGCATCGCACAGGGATGGGAATATTGGGAGCGGTTCATGAAGGCCTATCCCAAGGTTGAGGACTTGGCTGCTGCCAGCGAGGATGATGTCTTGAAACTCTGGCAGGGATTGGGGTATTACTCGCGAGCCCGCAACCTTCATGCTGCTGCCAAACAGATAGTGGAGCTCGGTCATTTCCCTGATACGCTTGAAGGTATCAAAGCCCTGAAAGGGGTGGGCGATTATACTGCAGCAGCCATCGGTTCTTTTGCCTTTGATATTCCGGCGGCAGTAGTAGATGGCAATGTGTACCGGGTTCTTTCACGTTACTTCGGTATAGATACTCCTATCAACTCAACGCAGGGGAAAAAAGAGTTTGCTGCGTTGGCTCAATCACTCTTGCCTGCTTCGTCTGCTCAGCAACTTTCTGATACAGCATTATCGCCTGTTGCTGCCTATAACCAGGGTATGATGGATTTCGGAGCTATCCAGTGCACTCCTCAATCTCCGAAGTGTCTTGTCTGTCCGCTTGCCGAAACCTGTGAGGCGTTGAGAACAGGAAGGGTAGAGGAGTTGCCGGTGAAGAACAAGACACTGAAGGTGAAAACGCGCCATCTCTCCTATATATATATAAGGTGTAAAGGCGAAGTGGCTATCCACCGTCGCGGTGAGGGTGATATCTGGCAAGGATTGTGGGAACCATATAACGCATCAGATGCTCCGCAACTGCCTGCCTTTGTCCATAATCCTCTTCTCCTGGCTAAGGATGTGAAGCATGTACTTACCCATCGCATCCTCCTTGCCGACTTCTATCTGCAGGAAACAGAAACCCGCCCCCTGCTTCCTGATGATTATATCTGGGTGAAAGAGGACGAGATAGAACAGTATGGTGTTCCAAGGTTGATAGAAATCATGTTGGAAATGGTTCAAGCTAAATCATAAAAAAGAGGGTGTGTCATAAGGCCATGACACACCCTCTCTTATTTATATATGTTCTGTTAGATATTTCGTCTCAAGCAAGAATTAGTAATTCTGTGCTTCAATCTGGAAGTAGCTCTGTGGGTGGTTGCAGACTGGGCAAACCTCAGGAGCCTTCTTGCCTACTACGATATGTCCGCAGTTGCTGCACTGCCAGATGCAGTCGCCGTCACGAGAGAAGACGAGCTTGTCCTGTACGTTCTTCAAGAGCTTGCGATAACGCTCCTCGTGGTGCTTCTCGATTTCAGCCACCATCTCAAACTTAGCTGCAATCTCCTCGAAACCTTCTTCGCGAGCCTCCTTTGCCATGCGTGGATACATATCGGTCCACTCATCGTGCTCACCATTGGCAGCAGCTTCCAGGTTCTTCTCTGTATCCTGGATAGCACCGCCCTCCAGATACTTGAACCACAACTTAGCGTGCTCCTTCTCGTTAGCAGCTGTCTCCTCAAAGATATTAGCTATCTGTACAAAACCGTCCTTCTTTGCCTTGCTTGCAAAATAGGTATATTTGTTACGAGCCTGTGACTCACCAGCGAAAGCCTCCTGGAGGTTCTTCTCTGTCTTTGTTCCTTTTAATTCCTTCATAATGTCTTCTTTTTATAATGTTAATATGTTCTTTATTAAATTCTTATGCAAAGATATTGAAAATATTTCAAATATACAAATAAATTAAGAACTATTTAACTTTTTGGCGCTTATTTAAATAAAATAAAGCAAAACCGAGCATGGCAACACCGAATATCCACGAGATAATGGCACTCGTTACCATACCCAGCGTATGAGTGAATCCCGCCACAATGAAGGTGAAGAAACTCACACAGGCTACAGTCAGGGCGTAAGGCAACTGTGATGATACATGATGCACATGCTTGCATTCCGCTCCTGCACTCGCCATGATGGTGGTATCGCTGATAGGAGAGATATGGTCGCCACATACCGCACCAGCCATACATGCCGAGATAGAGATGATGCGCAAAGGATCAGCACCAGGGAATACGGCGATGCAGATCGGAATCAGAATACCGAAGGTTCCCCAGGAGGTGCCCGTTGCAAATGCCAGGAAGCCTGCTACCAGGAAGATGATGCCCGGAAGAAGCATCTGAAGTTCTGAGGCACTGCTCGCTACAACCGATGATACATATTCTGCCGCACCCAGCGAGTCGGTCATACTCTTCAGCGTCCATGCCAAAGTAAGAATCAGAATGGCTGGTACCATCGCCTCAAAACCCTTGATGAGACTACTCATCGCCTCATCGAAAGGCAAGGTCTTGCGAATAGTAAACATCATGATGGTAAGAATCAGAGCAGCCAAAGAACCGATTACCAGGCCCACAGAGGCATTGCTCGCAGCAAAGGCATCTACAAAGTTGAGATAGTTGGCATTATCGGCATCGAAGAATCCGCCCGAATATACCATGCCCGCCATGCAGAAGATAATCAGCATGATGATTGGTATCACCAGGTCGCTCACGGTTCCCTTGTTCTTGGAATCCTCTTCCTGTTTGGCTCCCACACCGTGCTCAACAATCTGCAGTTTGGTATCGCTCACCTCATCGAGTTTCCCGCCATTGGTTCGTTCGTACCATTCCTTCAGTCTTGCATCATATTTGCTCATCGCCTTGAAGTCGAAGCCCAGTATCACAATACCAAACATAAAGAGGATGGTAAAGAATGCGTAGAAATTAAAAGGTATCGCCTTGCAGAAAAGTGCCAGTCCGTTCTCTCCGCCCGATACGAAGCCCGATACCGCAGCTGCCCAACTCGAGATAGGGGAGATGATGCAGACCGGAGCGGCTGTAGAATCGATGAGATAAGCCAGTTTCTCCTTGGTAACACCGTTGCGCACTGCGATAGGGCGCATCACCGAACCCACGGTAAGGCAGTTGAAGTAATCATCGATGAATATCAGAATGCCGAGCAGAATGGTGGCAATCTGTACGCCAACCTTCGAGTGTACGTGCTTGGAAGCCCAACGGCCGAAAGCAGCCGAACCACCCGCCTTGTTCATCAATGAAACGATGCTGCCTAATACCACCAGGAATACTAGAATGCCCACGTTCCATGGGTCAGAAAGGCAATGTATCAAACCGTATGCCTTGGCATCATCGCCTTCACCTACAGTGTGGTTTGTCAGGTGAACGAGGAATCCGTCGAAACCTGTTCCCATCGAAATGCAATATTGAACGGCACCCAGTATGATACCGATAAAAAGAGAAGAATAGACCTCCTTTGTCTTCAGCGCCAGAGCGATGGCGACGATAGGAGGCAGTAACGACCATGCGGTCCCAATCATGTTGTAATCCATTTTATTGTTTTTTGGCAAAGATAGTTTTTTTTGGTAATATATGCAAGCTTTTGGGCAGAAAAAATGGTGCTTATGGGTTGATATGGGCTGTTTTAGCATATTTTATCATTATAAAGTGTCGTTTTTCTATATTTTTATTGTATCTTTGAAAACTCAAATTGCAACTCAATCTGAGATAGAATGGAAACTCAATTTTAACAACTTAATAATGGAGGACTAATTATGAACATCAATTCTGGTATTAAGCAAGCCGTGATTTTAACCATCGGTATCATCATGCTTGGATTTTGTATCAAGTCGGGACTTGAAAGTGTGATTAGTAAAGACCGAAAGGTTGTAGTGAAAGGCCTTGCCGAAAAGGAGGTGGAGGCTGATAAGGTGACGTGGCCTATCGTTTCCAAGGAAATAGGCAATGACCTGCCTGAACTCTATCAAAAAATCAATGCCACCACGAGAACCATCAGAAACTTCCTGGTGGAGAATGGTGTAAAGACTAATGAAATCAATGTGAATGCGCCTGTGGTCATCGACCTCAATGCTGAACGGTATGGCGAAAACCGACAGGGCTATCGTTATAACATTACTTCCATCATCACGGTTACATCGAAGAATGTGAAACTGGTCCGCAGTATCATTGCCCGTCAGGGTGATCTGCTTCAGAAGGGGGTTGCCATTGTGGATGGTGGTTACGAGAATCCGGTGAAGTATGAGTATGTTGCCTTCCGTCAGATGAAACCTAAGATGATGCAGGAGGCGATAGAGAATGCTGAGCAGACTGCTACCCAGTTTGCTGAGAACAGCAAGAGTAAGATAGACAAGATTATGAATGCCGACCAGGGCCAGTTCTCTATCGAAGACCGCGATTCCAATACCCCATATATTAAAAAGGTAAGGGTTGTTACTACCGTTACTTATTCTTTGAAGGATTAGGAGTAGTGATTAGTGAATAGTGATTAATTGTAATAAGAGGGTGTGTTATAGCCTCATGGCATACCCTCTCAAATTAAAACAACGAAAAACGATGAAGAAAATTATATTAGCAGCTGTTTTATTTCTACCATTTCTTGTTTCTTGTTCTCAGAACAGGAAAGCACCTGATGTTTCTCCTCAAACGACTGTAGGGAAAACTGAAAAGAATGAAACTGCCAAGGTGCAATATCTCACCACATCTGATTTCAGAAAAAAGATTATGGATTACGAGGCTCATCCGGATGAATGGGTATTCGCCGGTTCCCGTCCTGCCGTCATCGATTTCTATACCACCTGGTGTGGTCCTTGCAAGATGATGGCTCCCGTAGTGGAATCTCTCGCCGGGAAATATGCCGGCAAGATAGATTTCTATAAGGTGGATATCGACCAGGAGTCCGAACTTGCTTCTGTTTTCGGTATCAGCAGCATCCCTACCTTCCTCTTCATCCCCGTGAAAGGCAAACCATCTGTGCAGATGGGTGCTATGCAAAAGGAGGATTTCGAAGAACGGATTGATAAAATCAAAATAAAATGACAATTTGGTAGCATCTCAAATTTCCATGCCTCTCCTTACCTATATGTAGGTATTTTCGGGCGAATACCTACTTTTGATGATGCCCGAAATTTGGAGATTTGTCAGATAATACCTAAATTTGCACTCGGAAAAAATTTTTTATGTAATTAAAAATATTATAGAATTATGATTATTGAAAATGTTCATGCAAGAGAAATCTTGGATTCTCGTGGCAATCCTACAGTAGAAGTTGAAGTTTCTTTGAAGTCAGGTGTCGTAGGTCGTGCATCGGTTCCTTCTGGTGCATCAACTGGCGAGAACGAGGCTTTGGAACTTCGTGATGGTGACAAGAACCGCTATGGCGGCAAGGGCGTCTTGAAGGCCGTGGAGAATGTGAATCAGGTGATAGCTCCGGCTTTGGTAGGTCTTTCTGCCTTGGAGCAGCGTGTCATCGATTATAAGATGTTGGAACTGGACGGTACCAAGACCAAGTCAAACCTGGGTGCCAACGCCATCCTCGGTGTTTCTTTGGCTGTGGCTCATGCTGCTGCTGAGTATCTCCACATCCCATTGTATCGCTATATCGGCGGTTGCAATACTTACACCCTTCCTGTTCCTATGATGAATATCATCAATGGTGGTGCTCACTCTGATGCGCCTATCGCCTTCCAGGAGTTCATGATCCGTCCTGTGGGTGCTCCTTCCGAGAAGGAGGCCATCCGTATGGGTGCAGAGGTGTTTCATGCCTTGGCTAAGCTCCTGAAGAGCCGCGGTCTTTCTACTGCCGTAGGTGATGAGGGCGGTTTCGCTCCTGCACTCGATGGTATTGAGGATGCGCTCGACAGTATCTGTCAGGCTATCAAGGATGCCGGTTATGAGCCAGGTAAGGACGTGAAGATTGCCATGGACTGTGCTGCCAGCGAGTTTGCCGTTCAGGAGAATGGTGAGTGGTACTACGATTATCGCCAGTTGAAGGATGGTAAGAAGAAGGATCCTAATGGTAAGAAACTGACTGCTGCTGAGCAGATCAAGTTCCTGGAAGAACTGATTACCAAATATCCTATCGATTCTATCGAGGATGGCCTTGACGAGAACGATTGGGACAACTGGGTGAAGTTGACTGCTGCCATCGGCGATCGTTGCCAGTTGGTAGGTGACGACCTCTTTGTTACCAACGTGAAGTTCCTGGAGAAGGGCATCAAGATGGGTGCTGCCAACTCTATCCTCATCAAGGTGAACCAGATTGGTTCTCTTACCGAGACACTGGATGCTATTGAGATGGCTCACCGTCATGGTTACACCACCGTTACTTCCCATCGTTCTGGTGAAACCGAGGATACAACAATTGCTGATATTGCCGTAGCAACAAACTCCGGTCAGATTAAGACGGGTTCTATGAGTCGTACCGACCGTATGGCTAAGTACAACCAGCTTATCCGCATCGAAGAGCAGTTGGGCAATAATGCAGCTTATGGTTATAAGAAGTTGAAATAGAAGCGATGATATGAAATTGGAAAACACCAATTTCACCATAACAAAACATAATTAGTAATAACTGAATAGATCAGATACGAAATAGATGGGCATGGATGACTGTGAGGGTTGTCCATGCTTTTTTTCTTCTATGATGTATCTGCATCTTCATGTGTTTAACTGGATAACTTCGATATATTTTATTGATTATGACAAACGTATTGATTAGTGCTGCCGGACTTTGCGGTGCCACGATTATAGGTGCCATTCTGGGATTCTTCGTCAAGGAGTTGCCCCATAAATGGAATGATGCCGTGTTGGGATATTGTGCCGGAATCATGCTGGCTGCTTCCACGTTGGGACTGATAGTGCCAGCCTTCGAACAGACCAGTCTTTGGTGGCTGGTAGTAATCGGCGTGATGGCAGGCGCCCTGTTCCTGAATGTGCTAGATCTGGTAACTCCCCATCTTCATCACATCACGGGACTCGACCCCGAGGAACATCGCAACAATGCCAGGCTCAGTCATGTGATGCTCTTTGTGATGGCGATAGCCCTACATAAACTGCCCGAAGGCATGGCGGCTGGAGTGAGTGTCTGTTCGGCAGAGGGCGCAACGGAGTGGGGTGTTTCCTTCGGTATCGCCCTGCAGAACATCCCTGAGGGTATGGTGATTATCGCTCCTTTGATGATGGCTGGTGTTACAGCAGTCCGTACCTTTTTTATTTCCATTTTCATCGCCCTGCTCGAAGTGGTAGGCATTCTGTTGGGTTTCGGTTTGGGTTCAGCCTCTTCCACCTTCCTCCCCGTGATGTTGGGCTTTGCCGGTGGTGCCATGCTTTATGTAACGAGCGATGAGATGATTCCAGAAACCCATGCCCATGGCTTTCAGAAGCAAGCCACTTACGCTCTTCTCCTGGGATTCATCACCTTTGTGTTGATGGAGAAATATGTATAATCAAATTCTGATTCCTTTTCCAAACACATTCGTTGCCATAATGTTGCTTACATATATAATAAGGTGTAAATTACCCAAAAGCAACATGAATTACAAATAAAAAAGTTAGTATTATGGCAACAGTAAAAGTAAAATTCAGAGCATCCTCGGTCCAGGAAAGGAAGGCACATTGTATTATCACCTCATTCACCAGCGCAGCCTGCGCTGGATCAGCACCGACTATCATGTCTTTCCGGACGAGTGGAACGACAAGAAGTCGGCTATCATAGTTTCTAACCGCAACTGCAGACAGGCGCATCTGCAGCTCATCCAGTCACAGATAGATTGGGAGATGAAGCAGATGCAGCGTATCATCCGTGATAAGGATGCCGAGGGCAACCCTTATACCATTGACGACATAGACAAAGAGATACAGCAGCTGCCACTCTGCCAGAGCGTCTTTACCTTCTTCCGCCAACAGATAGCCAAGAAAGAGCAGATGCAGTGCATTGGCACCAAGAGCAACTATGTCAGTACTGCCAACAGATTTATGGAGTTTCGTCATCACGAAGACCTCACCTTCTCCCAGATGACCAGCGAGATGATGGAAATGTATCAGGTATGGCTATGGAATAGAGGTGTCGGACAAAACACCGTGTCCTTCTATCTGCGAACCCTGCGCACATTCTACAACAAGGCAGTAGAAACAGGCCATGCGCCAGCCAATGATATCTTTGCTCATGTGCAGACCGCTAACGTGAGAACTGCCAAACGAGCCATCTCTGTAAAGGATATTCGCAAGATAGAAAACCTGGACTTGCCAACAGATTCCTCTCTTGACAAGGCACGAGACCTGTTCCTGCTCAGCTTCTATCTGCGTGGTATGGCATTCGTGGATATGGCGTTCCTGAAAAAGACAGACTTGAAATGTAGTATGGTGAACTACAACCGTCGCAAGACCCACCAAAACCTCAATGTCGAGTGGATGAAGCCAATGCAAACCATCATCGACAAGTACGCCAAACAAACGAAGGACTCCCCTTACCTGCTACCCATCCTGACAGGCAAGGAATCCTCTCCATACACGGCATACCGCAAGGTGGAGCACAACACCAACTACAACCTGAAGAAAATCGGTGAGAAGGTAGGCTTGAAGATACCGCTCACTACCTATGTGGCACGCCACACATGGGCAAGCGTAGCCTTGCACATGAACATCCCGATAGCCACCATCAGCCAGGGTATGGGCCACAACTCCTATAAGACCACACAGATTTACTTGCAGTCATTAGACGTAGCAACCATCAATGAAGCCAACGCGCGGATTATAAACAAGATCTCAAAAGAGTTGTAAACAAATAGTTATGTTTACACCATTTCGGAATGATGGGGTAAAATTTTTAGCAAACTTTGCCCTTTCTTCTTAGAAGAGAGTAATTTGGTTACAAAAGTACGAAAAATAGTTGGATTACGTGTCCATTTTTTATATTTTCTGCGTCCTTCCCCAAAATTTAACACAAATGTTTAGCAAATCTGCCTAGGTGATTCCTATAAATGGCAGATTTGCACTTATTTCGGCAGTTGTTGCCCTTTTCTAAGAAGAAAGCGCAAATGATGTAAAATAAAGCTACATGTGTAGAGGCTGTATGGCTAATACTCATTTATATAAGATTATGCATAATAATAAAAAATGGACCAGGCTTCCACAACCATCATGTATGGTTGCAGCTGAGGACATAAAGTAGAACGGGAATATGACGCAGGATTGCTTGAATTCACCTTCTACAGCCGACGTAAGCAAACGCTTACCAAAGGGCATCCACGTTATCGGGGCTGAAAGACTTTCGGATCCGAGTGTAGAAGGAATATCCCGACGTAAACGGATCAGAAAGAAAGAAGACCCTTCCACCAACCCCACTTCATGGAGTTATATTTTTATTCTTCACATGGCAGCTAAAGGGATGGAGAAATGGCTTGAAAAATTTAATGCTGACGAGAAAAATACCAAACAACCTTATTTCATTCATAAAACCCTTCGTTATTCCTACAAGGATGAAGAAAAGCAACAAGGAGTGAAAAAGACTTTGGAGCAATCTGTCAGCGGACTTGTCTTCTTACAAGGTACGGTGAATGACCTACAAGAATTTCTTGCAGATTATTTTCCCCAATTTCATTTAGTCAAAGACCGCAGCTTAGGACGACCTGCATCCATCAAGGACTCCATCATGCAGCCCTTTATGAATGTGATGAAGACCCATCCGGAGCAGGTTACATTCCTTCGTGATGATTTTGAGAAGTTTGCCAAAGACCACGTGAAGTTGCGTGTTCTTTCAGGACCATTCAAAGACTATGAAGGCTACATTGTCCGCATAGACCGTGACCGCCAGCTCGTCTTCGACTTCGGTGGACGAGCTGTAGCTATCCGTGGCGTGCATAAGGAAGACTTCGAAGTTGTAGAAGAGTAGTTGAACAACAATACTGTTAATATGTTTATGTTGAACCCCGAACATTAGCCAGACGTTCTTCATCAGCAAGCAACAGTCAGGCGGTCCCATCCCGCAAAACCTGGCGAGGGCTTTGATGCCCCGCCAACCTTAGAGCGTAGCGGTTCCGAGCACCGAGTAGGGCGGTTTCCTCCCTCTCTCCTGAGGAGAGAGGGCCGGGGGTGAGAGGTGGAGCCTTCCTTAACGGTAAGGAAGGACGGGTAGGTTTTCGAACAGATAGCACTTGTAGGGCGGTTACATCCCTTGCCCTTTTGGAAAGGGCGAGGGCTTGGGAGTGGGTTAAGGACCCCCTCTTCGCAAGAGAGGGACAGGGGAGTCGAAAAATGTTATAGTGCTACGAAGCATGCAATGCTGAAAGATTTCGCTTCACCATTCGATATCACCGTAGATCTCTACAAGTAATTGGTCAGAGTTGAAAAAACTCCCCCAAAATTTGGTAGTTTCATCAAAAACCCTTATATTTGCAGCCAATAATTAGAATATTACGATTATGGCAACATTGGTACTCGATAATACATTATATCAAGGCTATGCAACGATAGCAGAGCAGAATAACATCAGTGTGACTGATGCTATGGCAGAAGCTTTGCGATTATTGAAGCAACACTTGAAAAAGAAGCCAAGCCTTTCGTTAAGGCAACGACTTGAGAAGCGAATTCTTGAACTTCGAGATTTGCCAGCGAATTGGGATTACGCAGGTTCCCCTTCCATATCATCAGAAGCATGTGATTATTCTCAGAAGGTTGTTTCTTCCTGTAGCGAATCATTGCTTCAGGGATTAGCAATATTCCCAAATACCAATGGCCATATATTAATGCAATGGAAGACTTCCAAAGGAGATGCCTGTTTATCTATTCTTAGTGATAGGATAGTGTATGATGTCAATTATGGAGAGATAGAGAAAGAGGGCATCCTCCCACTTTCGGAACTCCCTAAATTTTTGGAAGTCTTAAAGAACATAGCCTAATGGAATGTGATATAACATTTGAAAAACCAGTATTGAAAGATATGGAGGAGATTGCTCGATTGTTGTCTTCTCCAGCCTTTTATGATGAAAATACCCATCAGTTAAATTTTGCGGCATTCAATCTTCGACGTTTTACGAATGGTGAAGTAGAGTCTTATGTCTCATTGTCCAGGCTGTCTTTTATAGACCAAAAGCATTTGAATAAAAAAGGTAAGTATGTTTTTAAAAAGACAGAAAGCCATTATGTGGGTTATGCCCTTTTTACTCCAAGGTATTTAGCAAATTTACATGATAGATTAAGAATATATCCTGTTATAGCAGGTCTAAATGATCATTGTGGTATGTTTTTCTTGGGTAAGGATAAGAAGATAGTTTGTGATGACTTGACGATTCGTCCTTATACATTAAAGACATTACGTTCTCTTTGTGACTTATTGCAAGCTAATGTGGTTTTAAAATAGGGGTTCTTTGTATACAAAGCATATGTCTCCATGCACCCATTTTCTGGAATATAATAGCAACTTGTCCCCAGTAACAGTTAGGCGGTCCCATCCCGCACAACATGGCGAGGGCTTTGATGCCCCGCCAACCTTATAGCGTAGCGGTTCTGAGCACCAGAGGGCGGTTACATCCCTAATCCCTATGGTAGGGATTTAGGGCTTGGGTATAGGGTAAGGACCCTTCCGCTGGAAAAAAAGTTATTTAGTGAAGATTTTCTCTTAATTCCTTGGTATTTACGAAAGAAAGTCGTAAATTTGCAGGCAAAGATTAAAATAAAGGAGAATGTATTATGTTGACAAGTAATGTATCACAAGATAGAACCATTCCTTATTGGGATGAAATCAGGAATTTAAGCATTGAGGATAAATATTCCTTGATAGCTAAAATTGAGTCTTCTTTGGGCGATGTTGATATGAGTGTGTCGACTAATTCGATTCATGGGATACCACGCGAGGTGATGATTGCGGCTGCAGAATATGCTCTGAAGGAAAATAGAGCAGGTCGCTGCATTCCAAATTCGCAAGTTGAGTCTTTTATCAAAGCTAAAAGAGGATGGAAGTAGTTTGGTCAGACTTGGCTTTGACGCAGTTAAATGAAGTCATAGACTATGTGGAAGAACATTTTGGCTTATTAACCTCTCAAAAAGTTCTCCATAATATCTTGGAAAAGACAGATGAACTGGCTCAATATTCCACACATGGCATATATGATGCTCGCTACACTTCGTGGGTATCTGGTCAGGATATGGTTATACGCCATTTGTTGTTAGCCCCCAACCGTGTCTATTATTTGATAGATGGCGAGCAAGTTGTAATTATGGGGATTGTTCATGTCAAGCGGTCTCCGCAAGCTGTAACTTCCATGATTAAACGCTTTTTAGAAGAATATGATAAATAGGTAAGTCTTCAGAAAAATGATGCTGTCAGCAACTGTTCGGAAATTCCGAACAGTTAGTAAAGATGGCAATCGTATGGTTACACGTAATATGGATTACTATAATCTTGATATGATTATTAATCCTCTCAAAAGTAGAATAATCTAATTTCCGCAACACTATAATTTAATATTTTTTATAAGCACCTGAGCAACAAA
>OGMU01000037.1_pt1 | contig 80579 bp, 122 predicted proteins | sample 1573331 | NCBI WGS metagenome assembly OGMU01 (sample SAMEA2581990, study PRJEB24529) | metagenome | biome: Human gut stool | place: China | collected 2011
CTATGAAATGCTGTGCTGGTGCATCGAAAACGGATATGTTAAAGTTGGGAAGGAGAAATAATTATGGGATTTACAACACCGTGCTTTATACGCAAAAACACACCGGAACTTCGGAGAGGACTGGAAGAATTGGGGTATTCACATGGTAAGCCTAAATATTATGCAGATGATGATAACAAGTATGATTTTATTATGTGTAATAATGGAATATTCTTTTTACTATCCCAAAAGAATCATGTGATAAGAAATGGGCATCCTTTGAAAAAACGTGGAAGTGTTGATTGCGGAACGAATGAAGAACTTTTCCTAGCTATCGCTGCATTGAGGGATGATAGTAACTACATGCAGTGGTTTATAGCAGATTCCATTCTTAGCGTTTCTTATGGCGATTCTATTGGTAATGATCATTATTTCACAGAACTCAAAGGCATTATGTTCTTTTGGGATGAAAATTGGGATAATGCAACCATTATTTCAGGACGTTATCACAAGGCTACCGTAGACGAATTGATTGAACATTTTAAAACAAAGGAGGAACAACTATGACCGAAGAACTTGTAACATTAGAAACTGCGAAGTTGCTGAAAGAGAAAGGGTTCAATGAGTATTGTAAAGATATTATTAAAGAAGACGATAATCGGATAATGCAATCTGTGTTCCGAACAAATAAGAATTTGCCAAAATTGTGTTATAGTCGTCCCACTCAATCCGTTGCACAAAAGTGGCTACGTGAAATAAGAGGTGTGTATGTATATGTAGAACCTGTTATTGGAAAAAGATGGAAGCTTTCTTTTTGTGATTTCAATGTTCCAACAGAAGAAAGCGACTGGATGGAGAACGAAATAAACAAAGGGAATGGCTATAAAGTATATGTCACCTACGAAGACGCACTTGAAGCTGGTTTACAGGAAGCATTAAAATTGATATAAATATGAGCCTTAGGCGGCTTTGTAAAACCCATATAAACAATGATGAAAAGAATAATTACTGTCCAAGACATGATTGACGAACTAATGTTAGTTGTCAATAAGGATGCTGAAATAAATATCGTAATGAATACAGGAGATTATCAAACTGAATACATTCCTGATCTATATGATTTTTCTGTCATTGATTTTACTGATGTACATCCTGATGATGGAAACTCGGAAAATAAAGTGGTAATAGAAATGTTTCGTTAAAAGAGAAATAAATAACACTCAAAACATAAAAGAAATGAATACAACTTTTGAAAGATCGTCTAATAGTACCGATGAATGGTACACACCGAAAGAAATTATAGACGCATTAGGTGAATTTGATTTAGACCCATGTGCCCCATTAGCCCCCCCCCTATAAAACGGCAAATGTCATGTACAATAAAAATGACGATGGGTTAAAACAGGAATGGAAAGGACGTGTTTGGTTGAACCCACCTTATTCCCGTCCTCTTATAGAATGCTTCGTTAAACGGATGGCAGAACATGGAAACGGTATTGCTTTACTTTTCAATCGCTGTGATTCAAAGATGTTTCAGGATGTGATATTCGAAAAGGCAACGGCAATGAAGTTCTTGCGTAACCGAATCAGATTCTTCCGTCCAGACGGAACTCGTGGGGATTCTCCTGGCTGTGGCAGTATTCTCATCGCTTTTGGTGAAAACAACGCGGAAATATTAAGAAACTGTGATATAGCAGGTAAGTATGTTAGGATCAATTAGAATGGCAAAAAAGATGAATAAGGAAGAATTTTTAAGCAAAAGATACGCCATTGATTTAAAGATAAAAAAATTGAATGGAGAAAAGGAACAGTTGGAAAAGGAATACATTGAATCCAACCAAGTATTCCCTATTGGAAGCAAAGTCTGTATAACGGTCATGGATCATGAAAGGATATTAGTTCCCGAAGCGAAGAAGTTAGCCTATATTGCAGATTATGATATTGATGATAACGGAGAGGTTGTACCCTCTTTAAGACAGTTGGATTGCAATGGGGGCATGTCAGCAATACCTTTATTTGTTAATTTAAAGAAGGCTATAATTGAATTAGCGTAAATCAGATTAGGAATGAATATGAGTGGAAAAGATGTATTAAGGCTATTACTTATCAGTTACGGTTTTTGTCGTACCATAGCAATCAGATATAATCCTCCCAAGAGAAAGGTGTTCCACAGGCTATACACTTTGCATAATACTCGTCAAGAGCACGGGTAGGGCTTCCGTCAACATCGTCAAGATAGTCTTTTACAAACATACAGGCATATTGCTCATTGACTATGGATGAACCCATATAGTCGGCACGTACCATATTCAATACATAAACCTTATTGTATTCCACATCATTCTTCAACTCAACATTGAATTGCTTCATCAATGCTTCTACTTGATCTTTGTCATACGGGTGTATTTTGTTACCGTTCCTGTCTTTCATTTTAGAAACGGCATATTCACACAATTTCTTTGAGAAATTCCATCCATGTTCTGCAAGATATTTTTCCATTCCCGAAGGAAGTTTCTCATATACATCTAATCTCGTTCTTTCCATAGCTTTTGTTTCTAAAAAGATAGCCCGTAGCAAACCACTACGGGCTTAAACCAATTTAATTAGCGTCTACGTCTAGCGTAAGGACCAGTACCTTTGACTCCGCGTCTTTCTCCGTACTCATCATCGTCATCCCAAATACGCCCGTCATCGTCCATTCTTCTACGCATTCCACGCTCACCGTAACGTCCATCCATTTCTTCCATAGCGTCACGATAGCCTTCTTTATACGCTTTTTCTAATTCCCGGTCCATATCTTCACCTTCAAAGCTACGGCCCATTCCATATACTTTCCAACCCATAGTGTTTATTTTTTATTGTTGTTATTATTATTGTTTGTATGTTGCACGTCAGGCAATTTGATACCAGAAGCAGCAAGTTGTGCAAGTATATCTTTTATCTGTGACAATTCACCTTTAAGTTCCTTCATTTCCTTGTCCTGCTGTGCCTTTTCGGCAAATGCAGGATTCAACGCTGTAAGCATCTCATCGCAGCTTTTGATTACTTTCTGATGGTATTCCACAGATTCCACAACCCTTACACTACTTATTTTCATTGCTTCTATCTCTGCATTGATGGCATCCTTGCTTTCCGATACAACCACATTTCCGCCTACTTGGGAAAAGTCTGCTATACTAAGATTGGCTGGCAACTTTTGAAAATCAAGAGTATCATCTCCAACCTTAACTTTCACATCCACAACCATTTCATTTTGCGGAAGAGGATATGCTGTATATCCGTTCTGATATTTAGGAACAGGATTTGAAACACTTACCACAGTACCCACATCGCATCTTGGGTTTTCCCCTTTATGCAATATGAAAAACTGCTGTCCTTGTCGTATTGATTGAAACATACTTATTCTAACTTTTTAATATCATTTTACAGTGCTTCTAGCCTGTGCGGCAGTAGCAGGTGCAACGATATGATTAACTACTTGAAATATCCCATTACATTTGTCGTAATAGACAAAGTATTTATTGCCTTGTGAAATTTCACTAGACGGAATCTGATCTCCCGAACCGTTTACCAAAGGAACCTTGCTTGTGGATGTTGATGTGGTATTTGTCAGTGTGGTAGCCACAGAAACAAGATACCCGTCAGATCCGGCAGCAGGAACATGATTTACACTCAAGAGCAAAATACCTTGATTTGGCAATCGTCTGAACAGGCACGGGCTAATACCATAGATAACCTCTGAATTTGTTGTGTCTGTTGTTACAGAAGATGTCCGAACAAACGGTATCCCTCCAAAGTCAAGTCTATGTACCCCTCTGAAACGGTTAGCATTATATCCCATCATATAAGGATTAAAAAAATAACTCATAACTTTTCCCTTTCTTTAGAATTTTACTAGGTAATTATATACGATTAATTATACACGTACATATTGACGCTTCACCGCCCCGACTACTGCCGACCACTCCACGCCCCCAACCCCTTCTACCAAGGGTGATACTAATTTTGTTAAATAGTGTTTAATTGGTTGTAAATGCCATTCATTATTTGGCATCGGGATAAGAGTTTCTGACCTGTAATTTATATACAAGTCAAAGAACTCTTAACTACACTTTAGCAATTGCAACCACAGTTGTCACCAGCAGCATAACCTGCACCAAAACCAGCCATGAACGGATAACCTCCATAGCAACAATTTGGGTTAGGCACTATATAGGATGGAACTGGGCACGGAGCCTTAAGCTGTCCAACGATATTAGCGGTCTGTGCCTGCTGAGAAGCAGCTAAAGCTAAATTGCTATTTTCCTGTCTCAGAGCATCAATCTTGTTTTGCATTTCACGCATTTCAAGCTGACAGAACTTGTCATTGATGATTGCGCTTTGAGCATCAATCTTAGCAGATATGATGTTGAACTGAGTGTTTGCATTGCTAGTCAGAGTGTTGGTCTGCTCTACAGTAGCCAATCGGCTATCGCATCCCTGACGTTCAATAGCTGTACGGATATCGCAGCAGCAAGAAGCAAGCTGAGAACCGATAGCTGCACTATTGGACTGAATTGAGTTGATGATCTGCTGAGAGGAAAGACCTACCTGGTTACCAACTTGCTGAATTTGTCCTTGAATTTGGCAGATAGCATTCTGCAACTGTTGAGTAGAGCAGTTCAAAGAGCTAGCCAACTGGTTGATAGCTGTTCCGTTTCCTTGAATAGCATTCATCAACAATTCACGTCCTGCTTCATTGTTCAATTGAGCAGGGATTCCGTTTGCTCCATTGCCAAACCCGTTACCGAATCCGTTACCACCCCACAGGAAGAAGAGCAGGATAATCCAGATCCAATAACAACCAGCACCACCCCAAGCGTCTTGATTTTTGTTTCCATTCATCAAGGCAGCTACAAGATTGGGGTCTAATCCTTTATTCTGCAACAGTGCAGGAATCATTGACATAATACCTGCGCTTTCTCCAGCGGCAGGATTGTCGAACATAAAAATTTTGTCTGAACCCATAATATTGTAATTTAATGTGTGTGTATTATAACTCCCGTAAAGACTGTGCACTCATCTTTACGAATGTAAATTTACAACATGGATGGTCTAAACAAAAATAAAAATTTCGTAGTATAACTTATTGTGTTTCAGATAGTTTAAACTTGTTAAAATAAGTTATTTTCTTGTATGTTGCTTTTCCTATTCGTATATTAGCGCAATAATTTTAAAATAGAGGAATTGAAGATGAAAGAATTAAAAAAATGGAATAATAATCCAATAAAGATTACGTATTTAATACCTAGTGGAAACAAGTACGCTTATATAAAATTAGGTGACACTGTTGATCTGACGAACGGAACATATAAAATAACCGCTTTGGATAATGAAGAAAACATTTTCCAAGCGGTTAATATGGAGAATAAAGATGATTGTGTTACAATGTATGCGTATGAGGTTGTATAATTTCCCTAGCTTTTAGTCTTGTATTTGCCCCTTGACTTCTTTGGACGTATAAGCCCGTTGTTTTTAAGAGCATCCAATGTTTCTTTCAAATAAACGGGCGTTGTCATTCCTTGTACTCTCACAGGAGATAATAACGGTTGTACGGGATGAAATTTAGTGCCTTTATATGTAAGTCTTGCAAACTCTGTGTCGCTCACATCAAGATACTTAATGGCATTTTCTCTATCAAAATAAGACGGTATGATAGTGGATTTGTTTATTGCGTCAGTAAGGAAATTGAACTGTTCCGCATCAACATTCGAGTTTCCGCTTTTCAATGCTAGAGATATTCCGTCAAGTAAAGAGGCTAATATCGTGTTGTAATTCATTCCCATGTCCTACTCAATAGATGATATGTTTGCTGTTCCCGTAACACTTACCTTGCTTCCCGGTGTGACTGAAAAATATTCCACCGTTCCTGCCGGGAGAAGCATTCCTGTTGGTGCTATTCTGCTTGATCTGCTTTTCGTTTCCTGTACCAATGAGATACGGCATCCATCCGATGTCGCTACTCTTATAAGGTTTGACAATGCTGTGTATTCCTTGTCGGTTACATCTTCCGATGCTGATATTCTTGCAGCTACTAAACCTTTTAACGCTTCATCCTTTGAAGCGTTTTTGGTGGAGAAATACCCACCTATCTGTTGTTTATCATTGTTTTCCATATCCTTTCAAGTAAGATTGTTTCACACTTTCGGCAAACTCGTTCAGTTTTACATAATCCGGGTCAAGTTTGTTTAAAATACCTTTTCTGAGAGCCGCTTCTTCCTCTCCGTTTGGAAATTCATCCTTTATGGCGGCATCTACCGTTTTGTCGTATGATACAGGGTTCTTTACACGCTGTACATCGGCTTTCCACTTTTTGACGAACTTCTCCTGTACAATATTTCCCATATCGTCCGTTTCGGGTTCGTCAACTTGTTCAATGTTTAAATGAACATTGCTATATCCAGTGCCTAAATCAAAGATAAAGGCAGGCTTCTCGTCAAAAATCAAACCTCTTTCCATGCTCTTTTATATTTTAAACATCTAATATTCCATCAAAATAATAACCCCTATTGAATTTTATGACAACATCTTCCAATGGTAAAAGACTTTTGTCTACTTGGGAAAGGAATGTTCCTAATGCTTCGTATCCGCCTTTCATAAAGCATTTTTCTCCTTTGAACATTATCTGCATCCTTACCCATGTGCTATTGTCCTTCTTTGTGGATGGTCTTACATCGAAATCAAGAATGTCTATATGTTCATCGACAAGTTTGTCTATCTTCACATCTTTTCCGTCAAACTTTCTTGATACCCTTATATTTAAGTCACTAATCTTTGTCATGTGGCTATTATTATTAACTAAAACTTTATTAATCAAGTTCCTAGAATCACAGTGCATCAACATACCCATATAACTCGTAATGGATTTAGGGTTATTGCGTTTTGACGCAAAGTTTTTCTTTATTCTCTTTCTTATTTTGGTATGACTGGGAGTAAAAACGAATCCACCGAAATCTATCCCTTCCGAAACAGGGAATATCCTGTAATTTTTCTTCATCTCCAGCTTCTTTTCATACCACAGGTAATTTCTTATCCTCCACAGCCATTCATGCAACTGTTTCTTGTCGTGGGATAATATCACCATATCATCGGCAAATCTGAAATAATGCTTTACTTTGAACTGCTCCTTTATAACATGATCCAAAGACCTTAATACCAAATGGCTTCCTATCTGGGCGTCAGGATTTCCAATAGCTAGACCTTTGTTGCTGTAATTAAGCGTATTCATAAGCCATAACGCATCCCTGTCTTTCAAATCTTTGCTGTATGCCTTCTTGTAAACGCTGTGCCTTACGGACGGATAAAACTTCTTAATATCCATTTTCAAAACGTATATTTTCCCGTTTTTATCCATCTCAAGCAATGTCCGTTTCATCTTTCTCACAAGGGAATGCTTTTTCACCTTACTTGTAATACCCCTTTTAGGCAGACAGTTATATGAATCAAGTGTAAGGCTTTTCGTCCATCTGTCCATCATGGGTATCAAAAGGCTGTGCTGGATAATCCTGTCTGGATAAAACGGGAGTTTGTGTATCTCCCTTACCTTTCCTGCATCAGTCACTTTTTCTATCACATCATACTTGCTTACCTTGTATGATTTGTCTTTGAGCATCTGATAAACATTCTGATGATATTCATCCTTATGTTTCTCATAATCCCTCACACCCCTGTGATTTCTCTTTCCTTTCTTTGCCTTTTCAGCAGCAGAGATAATATTATCCATACTGCTTATCGTTTCAAAAATATTGTTCAATCTTTTCATCTTACGTGCTTTTCTTTGTCCGTTGAGCCAAAGATAACTAACTTTCCATATACCTACAACTGTAAATGTACTAATAAGTTCCCATCCTCAAACAATGGGTTGTCTTGACATTTTTCATCTTCCTGACGAGGCTTCTGTATAGCAGTAATTTTTTAGCACGTTAGCTGCCACCGATGTTCGTGTTCGCATTCGAAGGGGCATTGTTCGCATTACCATTCCGCAGAGAACAATTGTCGTTGTTCGACTTACCACCAAAGTAAACACCACCATTCTACAGACCGCCTTTTTTCAACTAACCGCCTTTGACAGACTTATTTCACTTTGCTGACGCATTTGGTTAGATTTTTATTATGCAAACTTAAACATAATTAATATATTTTGCAAGTTTTGGGAATGGGATTTTTCACTTCGTGAAAAATTAGGCTTGGGTTATTGAACAACGAAAGCCGCCACCGAGGCTCGTGACCGCACTCGAAGGGGCACGGTTCGCAGCACCAAGCCGCAGAGAACAAAGGTCGTTGTCCGACCTACCACCAAAGTAAACACCACGCCTTCCAATCTTACCCGAACCTGCATTTCCCGTAAACCAGTTGTAATGGCATTCCCCCGTGTGAAGATTGCTTCCCTTGACCTCTCCAATAAGCGAGTTTTCAAAGTTCTTCGTCATGTATCCTTCATATCTAGCCATAGTACCTACAAATTCATACGTATTCTCAAATCCATAAGATTCCCCAGGATTCTTTTCTGTGGCTACATTGTCCGTAGTCAGATTGTTCACGTCATAGGTCTGATAGATGTCTATGGATGTGGAATCGTGCATGACACAATCTATCCCGCTGTACCACATCCATATATCTCCCCACCCGGCAATACGTCCGCGAATGATAGGCTGTGTGAAGCATATCTCTATTTCACGGTCTGTCACTGCCGCATTGTCAGGAATACTCCATCCGCTGGTTACAGTTGCATTGACAAACTTGGCTACGATACCCGACATCTCCCCGTCAGCCAATCCGTTATGACCTTGGAAGTTGTAGTATTTGTATTTTGTGCTTTCATATTCAAACTCGGTGTCGGGAGCGACATTGTGTTCCTTTGCGTATGACATGGCAAGCTGTGCTTCAAACATCTTCATGCAAGGATGGTGGTTGTTTATTAATTCGGAGAAATCATAACTCGTTCCTGTTTCGGACGCTTTAAATCCAGCACCGTTCATCTTGTAATACACATAGGTCTGACCGTCCGCCTTCTTGAATCTGACGCCTGTCATTTTTCCCCAACTTGACGCATCGGGAGCTGAATCGTTGGATGATATTCCTTTTCCGCAAACAGACTGTGCGTGCAGGTCTTTTGTTCTGAACTTAATGAACAGAAGCGTACACCATACTTCAAGGTCAAGGGCGAACGCATTGGCGTAAGGATAGTTCTTTGTGATATCCGCATTCTTTGCCCTAGCGTATTTCTCGTAATCAAAACGTGACACGTTTGTCGTAGGCCATCCGTTTCCTTCCATTATGTTCACGCCTAGTTTTCCTGCTGATGTTGTTCCTTTTACCGTGTTGTCAAAAATAGATCTCTGCTTCCCATCCTTTATCGCGGAGTAACCGATACTCATTCCGAACGGTTTTATCTCTATGGCCGTATCGCCACCGTATGTAAACGGAGCGTCACTGACTAGCCTTCTTTCGTATGTATCATCCGTTCCTCCGTTGATTATCCAGAAAGGCTTGGTGTTTACAAACATGATGTCGCTTCCATCATCTGTTACATCAGCTCCGTCAATAACAATATTTGACGGGCTACCGTCAGCCATTTTGAAGAAATTGGTCTGGTCCAGGAATCCTACTACCTTACCGTCCTTTACCTTTGCCACACGGAACGAGTTGAGGATAGGATGGGATTGTTTGAACTCTTCCTTTCCTATCCATGTCTGAAAGGCTGGGTCTGCCTGTCCTCTTCTCATCTCAACTCCATATATGTTCCCCTGCTGCATCTTTATCTGTTCGAGAAGCGTTTTGTAGTCATTGGTAAAGTCGTTTGTGGATAACGCCTTGCCGTCCACCTTGTCTACCTTCTTGTCTAGGGCTGCTTTCTGTGCGGTGGATACGGGCTTTTCGGCATCGGACGTATTGTCCACATTTGACAGACCTATATTGTTTTTCGTTATATTGACATTGCCCGTCCTGTAAGACTGTTCGGCATTACCTTTCACGCCTATGACGGTATTCTTCTGTGCGCCTTTCTCTATCCCGTCAAGTTTATCTTTCAACTGGGTAGTAAAGTTATTGTCGGTATGAACATAGTCTTCGTCCATTACCATGCCTTGTCTTATCTTGGACACCGTGACGGATTTGTTCTCTTTAGGGCTTCCCGTCACACATGGTATCATCTCTTCTCCCGTAGCGGTTTCAACGGGAGACATCTGTGAAATTTTAATATTATCTTCCATTTTTTTCATTCTGTTAGTATTAAACCATCGTTTTCAAGCAATATGCTGTATCCATTTTCAGTGATTACGGTATTCCGAAGAACCTCTAGCGTTATCCTTGAATCAGCAAACTTCCATGAATTGTCAGAAAACGGCATATACCCGTCTTTCTTTACAGACAGCGACATCGTGCCATTTGCCATACCCCGTACTTTCACTGTACCGTCAGACAACGTTTTGTACTGTACGCCTCCCACCGTGACCGTTGCGTCCTGTATGGGTGAGCCTGATACGTCCACCACCGTTATCGTTACGATAGCCTTCGGTATATAGTAGTCAATCAAATCCTGCTCGGTGAATCCGTCATTCTGTTTGGTGGGAACTGAATCGAAACCGATGGAGTTGTAGAAAGCCAGGTTTGCAAAATAACCATTATGCTGATTTACGCTGAAATAAATGGGTGATATTGTATTATTTGCATCTGAACCTTCATTTACTATTGTAATTATCTGTTTTTTATTTACCAAGTCATTAGCCAATAATAGACTATTCAGATTTCCGTCAATATACGTAACACCATTTTCGTTTCTCTCATTATAAGCTATCTTATCTGCCTGATTATATATGTTGAACTTTCTCCATCCCTGTTTTGTTTGGTCATAAAATATCTTGTTCAATGAAAACGGGTTACAAGTATAGAACAACATCTTCACCCCTTGCTGCAAATTCTCCACAACACCGTAATCATCCACTCCATCCGTTACTAGGGCATTCGGATAAAGCGGCTGGAACGTAAATTTAATATCTACATTATCAAAAGTGTTCTGACTGAACGTAAGCCCAACAAACTTAGTTTTAACTGTTTCCGTATTATTGGTATAGGTATAGGCAGGAATTTCAAAAGTGCCATTACCTTTATCAATACCTCCCGATTCATACATTCCCCATTTCAAATCGTCTGGCATACCTTCCACGGTTATAGTAAATGCAGGTCTTGTCAATGTTTCACCCACAGCCACAGAATTACTATCCCCTACACCATTCTTAGTCCATACAATGCCTAATGTATCAGTGACTTTAGCAGTTATTTCAATAGAGTAATCACCAAATGTACCTACTATACTATTTGACCTATTATGATATGATTTCGCATTTAACGTATATCCTCCCACACCGCTCATTGCAGCAAATAGGAAATTGTTCAATTTAAGCGGTCTGTTGTTTCCGCTATGGTCTTGCAGGTATGGATTGGCTTTTAGTATCTCGTTTGTGGGAACGGATTGTCCTGACGGGAGTTGGGTGATGGTGATATTACAAGCGCCGACAATATTGCCGTTTCTGAATGACAGATTACCTTTTACAGCTTCCAATGGCGGAATATCATAGGTTCCGTCTGATGTGATATTGACTAATTTTACATCAGCACTATATCCCCAGTATAATTCCTGCCCGTCAACTATACCTTTCACTTCCACTTTCATTCCTGGGAAATTTTTTGTTTGGTCAGGAATGTAGCACTTTACTGTATCGTTCGGTGTAGCAAATCTAGTTATGACAAATGAGGTGCTTGTTATAATTACATCAGCATTTACAGAGGGATGCGGTCTCCAGTCATTAAAGTTTTGGCTGTATGTATCCACAGGCTTTGACATATCATACCAAAACACCATGTGCTTTGGTATCCATTTTTCTATCACCTTGTTTATATCGGTTTTTCCTGTACCTGCCGATTTTACAAGGCCAAGTCTGCCTATATTAAAAAGTCCTATCTTTCTCATTTTTCGTCCATTTTATTCCATTCCTCGGATAAAAGCAGCTTCTCAAACTCTCTTGTTCCCGTGTCGTATGTGTCGTAAGGGAAAGGGCGTTCCGTTCCGTCCTCAGGTAACGTCATAGGCATCACTTCCATAACCTTATCGGTATGGATCATATAATACAGACCGTCTGTCGATCGTCTGAAAACGGACAGATCATCTTCCGAAAACATAATCTCGGCATCTATTTTTGGTACTATGGAAAACTGCATATTATGAATTTTATCTATTATCGCAAAGATAATTAAAAAAAAGTTAAACGTATTGGTTGCATACGGTTTTATGTCGTATATTTGCTGAAAATTTAAAAAAAATATATCAATGAATGTATTAAGTTTATGTGATGGTATAGCCTGCGGTAGGATTGCTCTTGAACGAGCAGGGATAAAGGTGAATAAGTATTACGCAAGCGAGATAAATGAACCGTCTATTAAGGTGGCATTAGACAATTATCCTGATATCATAGAGTTAGGTGATATCAGAAATTGGAAAGAATGGAATATAGAATGGAAAGATATTGATCTGTTGATTGGAGGTACACCATGCCAGGATTTCTCCCGACTTGGAAAGGAAAAGCTAAACTTTGATGGTGAACGTTCGGGGCTGTTCTTTCAATATGTGAACATACTTAATCATATAAAACAGTTTAATCCAAATATAAAATTTATGCTAGAAAACGTGAAGATGAAATCCGATTGGGCTGATTTGATATCATCTCACCTTGGCGTAAATTATATATACATAAACAGTTCTGATTTCTCCGCACAAATAAGGTCAAGGTATTATTGGTGTAACTAGGAAGTGCCGTCATGGAATGATAAGGGAATACTGTTAAAGGATATTATTACAGACGGTTATGTAGAAAAAGACAAGTCATGGTGTATGCTTGAGTCATGGAACAGATTTGCCAAGAACCCCGAATCACTGTTGAGAAGATATAAAAAATCACTTACACCGTTGATATTCAACTCACCTGACTGTAATTCCGAAAAAGGTTTCAGAACACCCAATATTACGGAAGCGGAAAGATTACAGACCGTACCCGAAGGATACACCAAGTCGGTACAGCCACATATAGGCATGGGGCTGTTAGGAAACGGATGGACAGTAGATGTTATTAGTCATATTTTTAAAGGAATAAAATGAACCCGATAGTTAGTCATATATTTGCATTCCTTTGCGGATGCTCGTTTGTCATACTTGGTGCTATTTATTTTGGAACGAAAGGAGATTGAATATGAAAGTAAAGAACGGAATAATAATAGACGGAGTGCTACATGAATTGAAGGAAACGAAACATAAAGATTGTTCAAAATGTTCGTTACGTGATTTATGTCAAGATGAATTTGGGATCGCGTGTCTATGTTGGATTAGTTTAGCTTCTGAATCAGAAGTGATAAATACTGAATTTAAGTGTCGTGGCAAAGTAACAGATAATGTTTCGGTTGAAAAAGCAACAGAAGTTCTCTCTTCCGTATTAGATAATTGGGTGCATGGCGGTGATGCAGACTGTATCATTGCGGAGTTTGAGGAAAAACTAATGAAAACGAAATAAACACTCCCCCTTGCTGGTAAACGGCAAGGGGGATGATTGTTCTTATAACCCCGGACCCATAGAAAGAAGCAATGTACTATCTTTATATGCAGCACTGTTAAGGCTTACCAAATTGCTATTAATGCAATATTTTTTACTTCTATAACAATAAAGAAAAATTATAGAACAATAAGGAATATTTATAGAAAAATAAGGCCAAATTATTTACATTTTTATTTACAAATAAAATATAAATATATTGAAGTTGGAAAAACAAGTATAAAACAGATAGCTTTTATAGATTTCTACTGCCTGAGATATTTTTCCGGGGATTTTTGAGATTTTATTTGATTTTGTTTTACATTTCTACTTTTAGAATACTTCTGGTTAGCCCTTGTCAGATCCTTGATGATCGTTTCATCAAACACCTCGGAATATATCTCTGTTGTCTTGACCGATGTATGCCCCAAGAGTTTTTGGACGGTGGTTATCGGAACGCCTTGATGTACCAACAGAGTAGCACAAGTATGACGACTTGTATGGTAGGTAAATTTCTTGCTGATACGCGCCATCCTTCCCAATTTCTGCAATGTTCGGTTGGTGTCGGAATTGCAGCCTAATGCAGCCAGTTGTTCGATGCTGTCGTACTTCCGCATTATGCCCAGTGCCTTTCCGTTAAACAGCAGATATAGCGGAATATTGAGTTTTACGCCTGTTTTGATGCTGTTCAAGACCAGCCATTCCCTTCCGTCTATTGTTATCAGATTCTTATAGGTCAATTGTTTAAAATCAGAGAATCTTAGTCCGCAATAACAGCAAAACAGGAATGCGTCCAGTATGTGCCGGCTGTTGTTCTTCCTGTCCGGCAGTTCAAGATTCTCCAGCTTCTCCAAGTCTGCCGGCATCAGGAAGTTATGTTCCTTCTTCTCTTTCTTGATCTTGAACTTACGGAAAGGGTATGCCTCCTGTAATATATAACCTTCGTTTATTGCTTCGTTAACCAAGGTACGCAGTATTCTCATGTGTTTTCCTACCGTGTTTACCTTCAATCCTTTGTTGCGCAGAAATGCGTCAAACTCCTTTAGAAACGTATAGTTTATATCGGTAAACTCTATCACGTTCCGAAATTCCTTCAAAGTGGCTACCGTGCCCAGCATGTTATCCTTGGTTCCCGGTTTTCTATCAGAATTCTCTATCGTTTGTATTGCAAATTTTAAAAAAGACACAACTGGTTTAATTCCCTTTTTTACAGCCTCCTTTAACGTGGAAAGGTTTGATTCAAGTCCTCTTTTCCAGTAGCTAAGTTCTATAGCCTGCAACTCCAGTATCTTCTCATATAGCATTGCATTAAGTTCATTCGATTGCGGATGGTTTATAACTTGGGCACCATCCTTGCTCCAACACTCCGGCTTTAGATAAACATTGGTTTTAAAATATACCTCCCTCTGATTCAAATAGGCTTCTATTTGGACTAGGGCTGTTCCTTGTCGATTTAACTTGTTTTGTCGGTTATAAACCAAACGGTATCTGATCTTCTCTAACATACTCAACTTTTTGTTTTAAAGTTAAAAAAATCTTCTGTATTTACAAAATAAACCACAAAAAATGCTTCTGGGAGAACTGATCGGGATAAATGGCAGTTGGCTCAGATATAGAGGTCATATATCAGATATTGATAATGCAAATTTAAATGGTGTATATACATTTGGTGCTGAAGTTCAAAATAGTCCAGTTGATGGTTCTGGGAAATGTCTGACATTTGGTAATGGTATAGATGATTATGGACAAATAGTAGTAACGTGGGACTCAAGATTAATATATTACCGTGGGAAAATAGGTGCAGCATGGAAACGAATTCAAACAGAATAATAGCATAAGTTGAGAGCTGGGAGGACTCATCGGAATAAATGATACGTGGTTAAGGTTCAGAGATGTTATAAGCATAGAATCTCAAGACAAATTAGATTCTATGCAATATAGCGGAATCTACTTACTAACACAACCTTCAGAATTAGAATATGTCCGTAATTGTGTATTAATTGTAATCGGCAAACCTAATATCTGTTGTATTCAGAAACTATATAATTATAGCGGAAATATCTATAAATATCGAGTGAAATGGTATAGTAATACTTGGGGTAATTGGCAAACCGTATCTTTGACATGATTAAAAAACGGGTGGTCCGGTACAAGCCGATTCCACCCGATCCTGATATGCACAACGCCATGTGCGGTGCAAAGGTAATAAATATCTGAATAAACCGCTATGTTTTTCAAGATATCGGGATTTCTTCCAAATCTGATATACTGATTTCATCCGTCACGTCTGTGAAATAGAAGCGATGAGGTTCATATGCAAAAACCTCAATATTAGACCTCGACCACGTACCGTTATAAGTGTAAACATAAAAACTTGTTTCATCTTTAAAAAGTCTGATATTATTCTCTCCCTTTGCCAATAACATATTTGCAAATATACTATTGTCTGAGATGATCACACGAATATATCTGCAAGTATCCAATGTGCCATTAGGTGCACTATAGATATATAATCGATGGACAATATTTTGGCCATAATCACAAACCTTAAACAAAATAGCATTCTTATTTCCGGTAGAAATGTTATAAATCGTAGAGTTTAAGGCTTGTATACTATCGCTCAAGCCTTTATTTTCTTTCGTCGCAATCCCAATCAGTCCTCCCAGGTCAGGTTTCGAATAGATTTTATGTCAATTATCACTGTGAATTATTATCTTAGGATCTTCCCAAGTTGAAACGTCTGGATAATTCCTTTTTCTAAATATTAATATTCCGTCTATTGCTATTCCGAAGATGAAAACAGTATCTTCTAATTGTTTTATAACCAATCCTTGAACGACATTACCATAGAATCCTTCTCCAGCAAAAGCATTGAAATTGGAAACGAAAGGTTGAATTGTTTTTATAGGCATTTCATTTACAAAATCCGTAAATTCACTCCATGAAGAAAACGATTTTGTTCCCTTCGGATTTCCCAACAGTTCTCCCAGTTTTGATGCAAGCGACTGCATCGTCATTTTTGCCGCATCTCCGCTACTTTGTAAAACTCTTACATTTGCGGCATCCGTCACTGTCGGAAGTTCATTCTCATACACGTCATTTCCTGTTGCCGCAGCGGCGGCAAATGTTGAAGTTTCAGACAAAGCCATAACCATTCTTGTGGAAACCATATCCACCATTTCATCTACTGTCACATTTTGTTCGTTGCCGTCTTTATCCACAGCCTTGAAGCCAACTATATTTTCTAAATTCAAATCACTCATAATATCAATTTTTATAAAGTTCTTATATAAGTTTTCCACGCTTTAGAAGTGCCGCCAACCGATTTGTACAGCTTCTTCCTGCCACCTTTTATCTTGTACCGGGAAAGGTTGTTCCCGTTATAGTTCACGGGATAATCCGGATTGCCTTCGTTGGCATACGCCTCCATTTCATACGGAATGGTATAATACGCTGAACTCGCAGGATGGCAGATAGGGTTTCCCTTGATCCACTCGACAAAATACCGCCAATAGTATTTTACCCATGAGCCGATAACCTGTGCCTGACGCAGGTGTATGGTTTCGTGCGTCAGGCTTTCCTTACCCGCATAGGTCTGCATATACCTATCTATGTTCTCCTTGTTCTCGGCACGGTATATCATCCGTCCGCACCACATCATGAAACGGTATCCCTTGAAAGGATAATGCTTCATGGGAAGCAGCTCAGGAGTATCAAAATCACCCGGCTTGCTTGAGAACAGCATCTTGATTAATTGCCATAATTCTTTCATCATAGCGTTTCTATTTCGTATTCTAGTTTTGTAATATGGTTGTCTATACACGTATTCACCTCGTCATTGAAGTTTGCTATATCCAGTTCCACACATCCGGCACTTGACCGGGAGCTGCTGTAGATACGGACATAACCTCCGTTATTCAATGTATTTTTCGCCAGCTTCAGTTTCGCCAGTTCGTCATTGATTCGGCTGGCGCGTTCCAAATTCTCAATCTTCATGTTGTTCCTCCTTCTTTTTATCCAGATAATCATTCAACGAATCGGCCAGCAAGCCGGACAACATAGGGGTAGAACGTCTTATGATATCCACCTCCTCTTCGTCAAGTTCCACACCATCTACAGTCGACTTGAAGATTTTCTCCGCAAGGAGATGCGCCTTCAAGCCCGCTACGTTCTTATATATCCAGTCACCGAAGGCCTCAGTGATGTTACTGGCTATAAGCTTTTCTTTTTTAATCCCATCGTAAATCGGGAATTGTGCAAAATTTATTTTCATACTTTATATTTAAGGCATTAATATACGATCTTACACCAAATAAATTTTGATAACTTTTAGTTATAAAAGTCATAATTATTATTTTGGTGCTAAGGTAAGAATAAAATGCCATACTACATTAAATATTTAGTTATAAATTGTAAATACTCGGTTCTCATAACTTTAGAGAACCGAGTATATTTCATTAATGCTTTATACATTTAATCTTAAATTCTTCACTGCCTTTTAGTTTCGCTATCAGACTTTCAGCTTGTGCTTTACAGTCTATGCTTTCTACATCTGTAAATATTCTTCCGCTGTAGTCTGCTTCTATGCGTTCTCTTTTGAGGAGGCGTACTGCTTCAGTAAAGTTGCGCTCGTTTCTATAACCAGTTTGCATCCGTTCCTTAACTTTGAGGAGAATGTTTTCATGCGATGATTCCCCTTCTGTCGCATTCTGATCTTCGAGTGTTATAGGACGACGATCTGTGTGTGCAAGCATGTATTTCATATATTGAAAAACGTCATAGTAAGAGCAATGTACACTATCAGTGTATTGTTTGCATGAGATTAAATTTTGTGCTGAAACAAGATTGCTTTGCGCCTTTGTTTTCATCATTTAGTATGAAATTTTTGTATTATGCCCATATTTTAATTTGCGCAAATATACATTCTTTTTTCTGATCCACCAAATACTCTATAAATGCAACTCGTATTTTTAATAAGTTTTAATTTATTAATCTAGATGATTCTCCAATAGGTAGCAATTTAATGCAGCTCAATTCGATAGAATTATCACGTCTATTATGACTTACCACCAGCAAAAAAAAGAGGGTATTGCGAATGATTTTCATAGTGTCTTTCCACACGGTGTCACATCCCTTTAAAGAATGAGGTTGTGCCAACGTTTTGACACAACCTCTTAATACATTTTTTTTCAAAGAACTACTTATTATAACTTTTAGTTATAATATACAATTGATTTTATCTTTGGTGTCCGCTTGTATATCAGTGCCATATTTAAATTATCCGCAATAAAACATAACCCAATAATTACCCATACACTTAATGAAGCCGGATGCAAAATCCAAATCAATATAAGACACCTCCTGTTCTCCGGGAGCAGGCAGGATCCGTCCTCCTGTCAATCTTACTCCGCCGCTCATACGTTTGAAGTATATAGTATGTCCCGGAACTTCCGGAGGAAGTGTCACTTCTATATTGCCCGTATTAATAAACATCACATTATCATCATTGTTATTCAATGAAGCTTTGACAGAGATATTCCTCCAGTTGCCAACTATGCCACGAAGAGAAACATAGCTGTCATTGTTCGGATGAAGGAAAATGTTACCTCCCTCCACGAATAGAGGAATGCTCGGAGTCTTGATGTGCATTCCGATCATGGCATTTGGACTCTGTATGTCAATTCCAGCATCATACTTAATCCCTTCAATGGTGACAAACTGCGTGTTTCCCCCGATTCTTACGTTTGCAAATGTCCTTTCGTTATAAAACTCAATTTGTCCGGCAGACAGGTTGAAACCGACGTATTTATTTGTTTCATTTTCATAAAGGATCTTTGAGGACAATACTCCCGAATCGATGGAGAACGGACCGATACGTCCTTTATCCGCTGTGATTGTTCCTGTAATTTCTGCTAATTTGCATTTAAAGTACCCGGTTTCACCGTTGATAAGAAGAGTTTCACCTTTGTCATTAAAAGACTTGAGGACCTTGTCTTTGAACATAAATCCGGCTACATTCGCACCATCGGCAAATAGGGTGTCAGTAGCGATATTCACAAACTTCTGCATGGCTTCCCAGTTCGAATCCCCGTTGGCTGATGTGGGTGCAGCGGTAACGGAAGCACCGTAATTCTTTACAAGGAAATTATAATAAACTCCCCCTATCAGATATATGACCTTATCCCGGTAATCCGCATTCCAGACATAAGTCTGTCCTGATGTGAATACACCTCTGTCACGGGGAAACGCCCCTGTTGCTCCTGTTGCTCCTATGGAACCATCATTAGCAACACCCACCCCTTTTTCAGCGATAAAATTATTATTCCATGCGTTCGCGTCCGATGCGGATTGATAAGCCCGGACGGCAAACTGGGTGTATCCGGCTGTCGCTGGAACAGATATCTGATTGCTTAGGATAGCACCTACATGAGCCAGCCAGCTTCCGTTATATTTGCGTGCGACAAGATAGAACCTGTTCGTATCGCTCACATTACCGCCTACATTCTGTTTCATGGTAACGACAAACGCTGATGGTGACGGTGTGCCTGTTGACGTGAAGTTTATCGTGCTTACCGGGCTGTCAAGCCAGTACGAAGCGGACGGTTCGACACCGGAAGTCATTTCCTGCCAGTCGGAGTTGACAGCCTTGTCCGATCTCTTCCCGGAAAGTATGTAACCGCCATCCTTCTTTCTTAGATAACGCCCACCTCTCACACGAAGAAGCGGAAGTGGCGGATTGGATGTTTGAACCTTGCTTAAGTAAGATCCTCCAGCAAACGATACTGTACTGTTCTTGGCATACGGGGTATTGGCGGACTCCCAATGTCCTGCGGCTGTGATGCTCTCACCGTCAGCACCGTCCTTACCGTCAGAAAGCATGGGAACGGTTTCAATATCCACTATCTGGTCATTCACGTAAAAGATAAACTTCAATGTCTTCGTAAAGTCTCCGCTTGATATGGCTGTATTGTTGTTTATGGTAGTTTCTGCTCCACCGTCTATGCTGTATTTCAATGTACCGTCCGTTGTGGTGGATATCACGCCACCCACTGACTTTTGCCTGTAACATGATACGGAAGACACGCTGTAGTTCCCGTTCTTGTCCTTGCTTACAGAAGTGGCAGAAACGATTATACTGTATAGCACGGCATCTGAACCGTCCGCACCTCCACGGACCCCGGCTACAGTGAATGACAGATCACGGGAATACTGCTGCCCGTTCTTTGTAGCCCTGATTGTGATCTTCACCGTGTTTGTCGCAGCAAGAGTAGCTCCGGCAGATACCGATATTGTCACCACTCCCGTATTCTTGTCTGTCGCACACAGTAGATTTGTGTCAGGTGTACAGGTGATGCTGTCAAGGGTGAGCTTTTCCGTTCCATACCACATGCTGACAGTTGTATTCCAAGTCTGTGAGGACACGACCTTCCCGTCCGAAGTAAGGGCTGCATTGACCATCTCGTTATCGAAGTCCGCCATGATGGCATTCTCTCCGTCCTTACTCCAGCGATGCACCACGGCAGGATCACTGAACTCAGACCATACGCCGTTTTCCTTAAAACGTGTACAACCCCATTCAACCTGATGGTCTATGTCCGTACCAAGATAATTATCCGTCCAGCCTTCCGGAACATAACCATCTTTCTGCTGACTGTCCGGCTTTTCAGGGGTGTTATCTATGATATTGCCTCTTGTGTATATATACTCATAGCCCTTACCGTCTTTCCCGTCCGATATCATAAGCTGCCATCTTCCGTCCTGATAGATGTAGGTGGCGCGGTCAGTTGTGTTACGGTATGAATCACCGTTTTTCGGGTTGGCTGGAGCCGTGGCAAATTCACCAAGGAAAGTGATGCTCTCGCCTTTCAGTTCACGCCCGTCAAGAAGCATGTCCCAGTCTTCGTTAACCTCCCAGTCGGCAGGTTTCCCAGCAAGATAATAACCACCGTCCTTCTTTCTTAAGAAATTGCCGCCTTTGATACGCAATATTCTGATGGGAGGATTGGAGGTTTCCACCTTGGATATAAAGACACAGTTGGCAAGAGTGACCATTGTATTGGCACTATATGGTGTGTTGGCGGACTCCCAATGTCCACCACCGACTACAGACAAGCCCGGATCACCTTTATCACCTTTGTCCACTTGTTTCAGCCATGCCGAATTAGTCTCTGATGGTTCGGTTGTCGTTCCGTTATCATCAACACACAACCACAAAGCCCCGTTGTGTGACACCTGGTTATAGTAGGCGTACTTACCTGCGGTCCATTCACCTTTGTACAACGGAACACGCACTGTCTGTCCGGTGATCTCATCCACCTGAAAGATAAGCCCGGTCATGATAATGTTTTGAAGAACGGCCGAGTAATTGTCCGCATTAATACCGGCTACAGTCATGCCTTTTTTCTTGCCGAACCACGCAGGCATCTGCGCCGGCTCCGGGTCCCAAGTGTTGGCATTGTCAAAGAATGTAATACAGTTGTTTCCGTTGACTGAATCAATAAGTATATAAGTCTGACGTTCCGGGTCCGTAAAATTACCTGTTTGTGCCAATACCATCTGCTCGGCAGGTTTCCAGTCAGAATGTCCCGGACGGGGAATGACAGTAAATTTCTTGGCGGTATAATCTGCGGCAGTCACCCGGAATTTCATCTCTTCAAAGCCATTCAGCTTGCCTTCGCTATTCTTAGTCACAAAATAGGTGGTAAGGATATCATCAACAAACTGGCTCAATCCGTCCGCGTCCGTCAGATCGGGAGTGATGGTGTAGGTTCCATCGCCGTTATCCACGTATGACAATACGCTACAACCGCCACCGGGGGAGTTTACCATACGTCCTTTGAAATAGGTTGTACGGTTATAGGCTATTTCAGGGACAAACAAACGCTTACGGAAAACGCCGCTTCCCATTTCCATGTCACCCTTTTCGTCTATGTATCCACCTGATACACCAGTAACGAAATCACCGAACTTGGCATATTTCTTAATCAAGACTCCGCCCAGTAAGGATAACAAGTACTTAGTGGAATCCGCCACGTCCTTCCGCAAGAATATCTCTTTCATCTTCTCCACACTGTTCTCTATCTCAACCATTACACGTAATGCGCTCATCACGTCTTCATCGGTGTAGGTAACATCCCTGTCACCCTGCTTCACAATGCGGTTTATCAGATTCCCGGATATCTTAAGACCTTTAAGAAAATTGATTATGCCTTGCGCATCATCGTTATTCAGTGCTGACAAAAACCAATTAAGCACAGGAGTATCATCGTCTAGTGTGTATGCGGATTTAGCATGATCGGCATTTGTTATATTGCTACTTCCACCGCCACTTCCCGTTCCGCTTCCCGTACCACTTCCACCCAATGTTATATTTGTCGTATTCTGCGTTGAAGCCGTTTGATTTTCCTGCGCCAACCGTTCATAGAAGGACAGTATCTTTCTTCTTGCTATGGTGCATGAATATGACGGAAACATATTCTCTTTGGAATATTTAATCTCCAAAGACTGTATCTGCAACTGCATATCCACTATCTGACCGCTATCAGAGAAATCGAAAACGCCTATTCCATCATCCCTTACCTTTAGCATATTTCCTTCTATGAAGTCAATGAAAAGGTTAGGATGCTCTGCGACAAATCCACTAGATATGTCTATTGAAACAGTTTTATTCTCATGGTCATATTTTGACAGGTAGTCAAGAGCCGCCTTTTCAAGCGTATTCTCAGCCATTGTCACATACGATTCGGGCATGACAATATTCAGAATGACAAACTCCGTTCCTGCTGCAATTGAAGGAGATTTACCATCCGTGTAAAGGGGAAGTTTGGCATTGTCGCTATCCGTTCTGTAACATGATATTTTATATCGTGCCCCCTTATTAAACATGGCAACATCCTCTTCCGTTTCTCCTGTACCACCGTTTACTTCACCGTAAAGAGGAATAATACCGTTTTTGTTTATCTTAAATTCCGTTCCCGTATAAGTTCCTGTACGCATACTGAACACCGCGTCCGTTACAGAAGCGTATTTATAATAGAACCTGTCCTGTAAACCGTCCTGATTACCGAAATGTATGTTGCAGGTCATTTCCTCACTAAAGCCTATCTTACAGCTTTCAGCAGGAACATCGGAATCAAACGTGAACTCAACACGTATGGTGACTGTCGTATTCCGACCTTTTTCTATATATCCTACAAGAGCGGTCTTGTCGTAAGGTATTTCAAGCATACCAGTAGCACCTTCCTCTCCGATAACAACCTCTTTCAAAGGAGAAGCCTGACCCAATACACGGCTCGTAACCATACGTAGGTTAATCTTCACCTTTTTCCCTACAGCATCACTTCCTATAGGTAATATGCTGAAAAGCATCTTTCCTGAGAATGTGGCAGTAACCTTTACAGGTTGATCATAATATACCCTTGTACCATATATATCAAAACGCTCGAAATCCCTGTACTTGTCAAACATAGCATGGGGTTTGTACTGGGGCTGCACATTGTCGTTTATCTTGTCGGATGAATCACCGTCCTCATATACCTTGTACCCTAGGTTGAATCCTGGAGAGGTCATATAAATGAAGAAACTGTCACTATCATCACTCTTTATAGGAGTAGACCCGATGATTTTATCTATTCGTGTTGCTGCGCTAGCACCCTCACCTGCCACCTTTCCCGATTGAGGGTCTGGTTCTCCATCCGCCTTGTATGTATCCCATTCTGGAAGTCCTGACGGGTACAGATCGCCAAGCTTTTTCCCTCTGATGGAGGGATATATCCCACTGAACGTGTTTGATATGGTTTTCCCTCTTACACCATAGTTCTTCAATCCGTATTCACTGTCAATGAAATATCTTATATTCCCGTCAGAATCATTCGGAAGAAGGATGTACGGGCAATAACGTGATTCATCGGCAGGCTTAGCGTCCTTCTTGTATTCAGGCGGAACGTTTCTGCTTCCGCCTTGTGGTATGATTCGGGTTATGACAGGTGTGCTTGTGTCTACGGAAGAGGAAACTTTTACAGCACCCCCACCGTCACCCTGCTTGAATGTCCAGTTTACGGACGGTCTAGCCTTATCTGTAATGGTTATTATCCCACCGTTTGCTGTGGTTGAGAAGTAATAGTTGAGATAAAACTTGTCATAGAAGTTCTTCAATGCTTCAAACAGGTTGGTCCCATCGGTTATGTCAATCATATCCTCTGTCAGTTCGCCTTCTGCATCCACATTCAATGTCCATGTACCAATGCCTGTATATCCCACGTCCAATGAAGCATTGTAAAATTCTATATTTGCTTCTATACGTGCGGCAAGCTGTTTTGCATCACCCCAAAACTGGAACAGACCGCCATGTGTGTATCTTATCTTATTTATTTCCCCACCTGTTCCGCTTACTATGTCAAGAAATGCCACATTCTGCAAAAGCACCTCCTTACCGTAAAACAGAAGGGAGTATTTGTATTTCCCTGCTTCGTTAAGATTATCTCCCGATGGGGCTTGGTACAGGATGAATGTATTACCATTATATACGACTGTATCGTATTCCGATTCGCTCTTTGAGTTATACGCCTTGAACTCTATCGGAACAACGGAAACGACTTCACAAGTCAATTTTCTTACTTCCTGCAAAGACGGGCTGTATGAAAAATCAGCACTTTCCGCAACAACTTTATTTCCTCTTTTAATCTGTAAAATCATTGGTCTTTAAATCGCTGGTTGGTCAATACTGAAATTTAACGAAAATGTATATGCAGACACAAGTTTATCCGGGTTCTGCAAGTCCTGAACGTCCTGATAACTCATCTTTGCGCCTGTTTCAAAACCAGTGCATCTTATCACCTGCTTTGCCGATTCGCCCCATATATCATTCCATATAGAAAATGAAGATGAACCGTAAGGCGTATCTGGAGTGGCAGGTATCACATTGGTTATATATGAATAGAACGAACGGATATTCGTCTTTACCGTTTCCACATCTCCCAAAGCGGCAAATGTTATGCTTCCTTCCGTTGGCTGGTAAACAGGCGTTACAGGTTCGTACACCTTCTGACCGTTCTTGTCATACCATTTTTCGGCATAGGCTTCCTTTCTTGTCGGCAAATCCCATAATCCCTTGCTTTCAAGTATATACAGCCTGTATGTGGCATACAAATCCTTTGCCGTATCGCTTCCTTTCTTTATAAAATATTTAGATATAGACATCCGTTCAATTTTCAATTAATGCAAAATTAGAAAAAATATTTTAAAAAACAATCAACTTCACAAATTATTTTTCTATATTTGCATCACAATCGGTGCTTTGGATGAGTGGTTTAGTCAACGGTCTGCAAAACCGACCACAGCGGTTCGATTCCGCTAAGCACCTCAAGTGATTGGATTTTTTTGTTCGTAATCAATCTCAAACGCCCTGCCAACTGTGAAGCTAGCAGGGCGTTTATATTATCAGTCAATTATAACCTTTATCGCATTTCCGCCTGACCTTGGGGCAATGGAAACGACACTTAGGAGTGCTGTCTTTATCGCCATAGTTGCGGCAAGCTGCTGCTTGAGAACTTCAAGCTGTGCCAGTTGTATGACTGTCATGTTCGTTCCGCCCGTTCCTGCCGAACCACCGTTTAACGATACCAACTGACGGAGAAGATCGCTTTGTACAACCATTTCGTATCTCATTCCGTTAAGATAACCCAATGCCTGGTTGAATGTATTCTCGTCAACTCCTGCAATGGCATTGGACAGACCTTCCGCATTTTCCTCCGTTTCGGTAAGCATACCACCAAGGGCGTTGTTTATCTCATTGACTACACCTCCGGCTTCCGCAAAGGCTGATTCCAATGAACCCATTACATTTCCTAGTATTATAAGTTCATCCTTGTCTATCTTGTTGTCCGCAAACATACCACCTTTACCGTCCGCTCCAAATAATGTAGTCTGTACCTGTTGCATTGCCTTTTCTATGTACTGCTGCCGAACCCAGCTTTTAACAACATCTCTCATAACGTCCGCTACGGTATTCTTGTACGCCTTAGCTGCATCTTCCCCTTTTAGCCATGCTTCAACAAGAGCGTCACCTATCTGACTAGCCCAGCCTTTCAAGTCAATACTATACAACTCACTGGCAAGTGTTTCTGTATAATATCTTATCTCGTACTCTAATTCTTTTATGGTCTGTTTGTAATCTTCTACCTTTTCCCTGTCAGTTTTTTTCTTGCCCTCTTCGGCAGCTAGAATTTCTTTTTGAATTTGCAACTGCTGTTTTAGGTTTGATTCCTGTTGGGATGTCACCTCATCAAGTCTTTCCGGGTCTATAATGTGCTCAAATTCTTTTTCGAGCATACTGTAAATATTTGTAAGTTTCTTTGATTCGAACTGTAAGTTCTCTATATGTTGTTGAAGCCTAGCATCATGTCTTTCTGAAAAACCAGTAATAATATTACTTACAGCCCCAACAGCAGCGACAGCAGCACCAGCCCATCCACCAGCAGCAAATCCTTGCATAATAGAACCTACTCCACTTACAACATCATCAACAGCACTAGAAACCTCTGTAAGACCAGACGAATCTCCGCCAAACGAATCTATCATATTGGAAATACCTTTAATAGAGTCAGAAGTCATTTTCCCCCATTTATTAATGCTGTCACCTAGTTCTAATGCCTTTTTAATCATTTTAGACATCTCTCTAGCGGAATCTCTAATAGCTGAATTTGTTCTATACGTTTCTTGTGTTTCAGATTTTTGAACTTCTAGCTGCTGAATCTTCACACTACGTGCAAGCATTTCTTGTATATTTCCTTCTTTTAGTGCTTTGTTATATTTATTACGTTCTTCGGCAATCTCAGCATTTATTTGTTGCTCTTCCACTAATGCAGCAGAAGCGTTTGCATCCGCTCTTGTTATTCTGTTTTGCAAAGCGGCTTCCACACCATCACTTATTAATACGGATGTATCAGATCTTTTATTATACAAAATATCCAACTGTTCATTTACACGTTTTATTTCCTGTTGGTATTGTTTTGCAGTAAGATTTCCAGCTTGAAAATTCAATGTAAGCATCTCTCTTATTTTGTTAGACACACGTGTAGCTGCTTCCACTGACATAGCTTCTATTGCTCCATAAAAATTTTGATAGTCTGATGTTAATTTCATCAATTCCATCTGCTCGCTTTTCTTCAATGAATTTGCAAGAGATATATTACCCATACCTTTTGCTGTGGAAATTCTTTTAGCATACTTTTGTTCTATGTTTCTTGTCTTATCAAAGTAATTACCGTATTCTGCAAGGTCATTCGCATATTGTTTTGCCATCTCACCGAAATAGCCTTTCCATGCGTCAATCATTCCTTGTATAACCTCTTTCTGATCTTCTCCGATATTCTTATTCCCCTTAATTGCCTCCTGTATCTGATTTATATACTGGTTCATTGAGGTGAATGAAGATGTATCGGGCACGACAGAAACGCCAAGGTCAAGATTCATTCCTGCCAATGCGGATTGCAGATCGTTGTATATACCTGCCGCAAAACTTTCAGCCATAGTAGATGTATCACCACTGAACTGAACGGCAAGGTCTAAGGCAAGTTCGGAATCACCCGTTATTCCAAGTATGTCACTGTAAAAGTCATACTTGTTCCTGTATCTGTCAAACTCATCTGTAATTCTTTTCATTACCTTCTTGGCTGCATTAACATAAATTTCAGAGGACAATTCGGCTGCTTTCCTTGCATTTTTAACAGCATCCTGTGGAACACGTGTTTCCAATTCCTTTGCAGCCTTGTTATAATTGTCAACAATAGCCTGTTTGTCATATACAATATCCACGCCAAGTTTTAACGCCTGTGAACCGTAGATGGCTTCAATCTGCTTTTTGGCTTCTTCCTTGCCTATGTTAATGCTCAAATCCTTGAACTTGGAATAGGCGGATTCAAGCAATGACAACCTGTTTTTCCAAAGATCAGCAAGAGGATCTCTTTTTTGTGCTTCCTTCTTCTGTTTTTCTAGTTCAAGATTGAATCGTTTTGCTGTTCCTGTAGCCTTTGACATCGCTTCGTTGGCAACGTTAATCTCATATACCGTTTGTTGTACTTGCTCGGCTTCATAAGGGCTTACAATTCCTGTAATTTGATACTCATCGCCAAGTTTCTTGACCTTTCCTTGTTTAACATACATATCAATGGTACGCTGTAAATTTTCTATTGAACTTTTGGCGTCCTTATATTCCTGTTTTACCGATTTAAAATAATCCTCCATAGATTTCACATCGGCAGCCTTTATAGCAATAGTCCATTTATGCCCTGTAATATCATCAAGAGATTTTTTCCATCCTGTCAAACCTTCTTGTGCTTCCTTATCGTCAAGACGTATTTGCACTTGCCACTCTTTTCCAGCCAAATCCTCAAATACTCTTCTAGCGTTTTCTCCAAATTCCTGCGCTTTAGTGAATTGTTCTATCTGGGATTTTAAAAAATACAATTGCACTTCATCGTTCAAATTAATACTTCCAAACGCATCAACCAATCGTTGTTCTACATATCTTGCAAACTTATTAAACGATAAGGATATTTTTGTCATTTTCCCTTGTATCCCTACTTCTAGTTTGTCATATTCCTTCAATAGAACATTGCTATCAAAGCCAACCTTATCGGTAAACAACTGAAAAGAACCAGCACTTTTTGTTTCAACAGCCAAAGAACGTACCTTTTCTATTATTGTTGCAGCAGACGCACCCTTGTTTATCAGCTCGTTTAATTCCGTAGTCCATTTTTCTGTGTTATTACTAACCTTGGCTATTTCTTTTGCGGCATCTACCACCTCACCCCTAAATTGTTCTATACGATTTCCAGCAGCAGATAACGCCACAGCACTCTCTTCATAATCTTTCAACAATGTAGATAGTGAATCATCTTGCCAAAATAAAGCGGATGTGTCGGATGCTTTATCTGCTTTAAGAAACATATCCGATTCAAGAATATTCAACTTGTAAGCCGATTCCAATTGAGAAAGTGCTCTCTGTAAAAATTCTACACGCTTAACAGCATTATCTATTTCTTTATTTTGTTGAATAATATATTTTCCAATCTCACCATATTTAGACAATACTCCAGTAAGCGTTTCCTCATACGACTGCAACTGTTTCGTGTCAAGCTGTTCAAGATTTTCCGGGGTGAGTTTATCGAAGTTTATCTTGTCAAGGTCTTTTTGCAAGTCACTGTATGATTCGCGGAAAGACTTTGCACTGTCCTTTATCTTCTGATTGAACTCTTCCGAACGTGCAGACATCACATGAAACGCTTCCGCTACAAGACCTGCAACGGTGAGTATTGTCATAAGCGGATTAGCCTTTATCGTAAGCCACAATGTTTTCAATGAATTTGTCAATCCGAATGTTGCCAGTTTGAATCTGTTCATCAACATTGTCGTTTTTGTCATAGACAACATTCTTGCAGCTTCCGCACCTGTCAGTTTAAGTTCGGTGACAAGAAGGTGCCGTTCAGCTTGTGTCAACATATTCGTGGCAAGGATACGTTTTGCCATCTCTGCCGACATCTTTCCCGAATTAACGGCAGCAGCTATCTCTACGGCAGACAGTTTGGATGCTGTCGCTATCTTCCATCTCTCGGCAGTAGTTAGCGTTCGGTACATTGCAGCCTGCTTAAGCAACTGGGCTTCCCGTAATTTCTCAGCCTTAATTGCATTAGTTGTTGCTACAACTTCTTTTCCTAACATGGCTGTTCTAGCCAACTGCAATCCTTTCAATGCGGCATATCCTACAGCAACACCCTCTATTGCCTTAGAGAAGTATCTCCAGTTGTTCATTGCATCGGTTATGCTTCCAACAATTCCTTTCAGAACGGAATCATTCGCCTCGCCTATATCATTCATCATAATCTTGTATGAATCGGCTAGGTTGCTTACCATACCTTTCAAAGACGCAGCTTGTATTTCCTGCATTTTGTAGAACATACCACCATCTTCCGTCATTGTGGTAAACATCTCCCGAATATACTCAAAAGGAATCTGACGTGTTGATATGGCGTTGAACACATCATCAGTAGTTTGAGCCACACCTCTTACTTCTTCCAGTTTTTTTCTCAATGAATCCAATGCAGGAATACCGGCCTCTGTCAACTGGCGTAATTCCTGCCCCCTTAATACACCTGCGCTTCTTATCTGACCATAAGCTAGGATGATACGCCCCATATCCACACCAAGACCTGCGGAAACGTCCGCAAGGCTTTTCATTGTACCGTACAATTCGTTGACAGGTATCTGGAATGCTGCAAGCTGTTTGGTATATCCAATCAAATCACTGAACTGGAAAGGAGATATTACAGCAAGCCCCTTAATCTGACTGAATATCTGGTCAGCCCGTCTTGCATCTTGTATAATGGCACGTAAAGATACCTGTTGCAGCTCGAACTCTCCACGAATGGCAACAAGTTCCTGAAACATATCTCTGAAAAAGTAGAATCCTGCATAAGTCTTTATCGTATTGACAAACTCACGCATCATTCTGCTCTGCTTTGTCAGTTCCTCGGTAAATTCCTTTGAACTTGCGGCATTTTTCTGATTGGTCTGCTGCATCTTTGTTCCATAGGATGTAGCTTCGTTTACAAACTTGTTGTGTTCCTGTATCTTCCTGTTGAGAAGAGTAAGGGTATGGTTATAGTTTGCGTCAGTCGTATTAAGCGCATTACGCCTGTTCGTTAATTCAGAAATAAGATTGTTAGCCTGATTGATAGACGTAGGATTGATGCTCAACAATTCATTCGTTGATGTTTTTCTTAAAGATGATTGCAACTTCTCCAATCTGCCTTGCAATTTCTGAATAAGAGCGTCAGCCTTTGTTATCTGATTGCTGTTCAAAGGAATATCAACCTTAAATTTATTCAATAATTCAAGTCTTTTTTGTATGGCAGCAATTTTCTTGTTCAAGTCCTCAGCACTTCCCTCCGGCATACCAAGGGCAAGTCCAGACTGACCAGAAAGGTATTGTAGATACTTCTGATTGGTCTGCTGCATCTTTTTATTCGCCTGCTCCTGCTTTGATGCTTGTTTATCCATCTCCTTTGTCCGTGCAATCTCCATCTCGTATTGCTGGCGTAGAAGGTTAAGTTCTCTTTCATCGGAAATGGACAATTTAGGCGCACTGTTAGCAGTAAGGGAATATGCCGTTTTCAATCTGTTCAATTCAGCCACAAGATCATCTATCGCTTTCTTCTGACTTTCAAGATTGGCTTTTCTTGTAGCCATCCCCTTATCTCCGCCTGCATTGCCTAGGTTACGGTAAGTCTTTTCCAGCTTGTCATACTCTCTTGTCGCTTCGACAATCTTGTTTGACAACCCTTCCATCTGAACAAGTATATCCATTTTCTTGTTCGACTTTCCTTTCCCTACCTTGGACGCGTTTTCATTCGCTTTATTTATCTTATCTACAACCTCGCTAAGTTCTGCATTCATTTTGCCTATATCGGTCAACATAGGCTTGAAGGACATCTCCTGGTTAAAGGTGTCCTGCAACTTCTTCTGTATATCCTTTATCTGTTTGTCAAGACCGGAATCATCTAGCCCAATCTTAAACTTTAATGCTCCTAAATCAACATCAGCCATAGTTATTGTTTTTTTAATTATTGCAAAAATAGCAAAAATAAACACAATAGCATGATTTACAACAAACAAAAATCCATTAGCATTTTTTAACATATTAAAAATTGTGGATAAAAACGATTATGTTATCTTTGCAAAAAGATAAATGTATTATGGCATTTATAACCAATTAAACACTATTTAACTAAATTGGTATCACCCTTGGTAGAAGGGGATGAGGACGTGGAGTGGTCGGCAGTAGTCGGGACGGTGAAACGTCAATATGTATGTGTATAAACGTATATAATTACCTGTGGAAAAACAATATAATTGAAAAGCGAATACTAGTAAATTTATGAATAAGCCGTTTTCTATATTGCTATTTTTTTTGTTACTGTCGTGTTCTTGTTCACGCAAGCTACTTCCATCTTCGACAAATACAACTATAGTAGACCATAACACGACAGTAACGGAAAGAGTAGTATGGCAATCAAAAATAATAACTCTTCCAACAGAACACATACAACATACAACATTTGAAGATAGTTCACACTTGGAAACATCATTAGCCGTATCAGACGCTAAAATAATGTCGGATGGCAGGCTTTTTCATAGTTTGAAAAACAAGAAAGACTTTCTACAAGACAGTATTCCATCTTTGGAAAAAGAAACGGTAGTGACGAAAGATTCGATAATAACCGTAGAGAAAATTGTAGAAGTAAAGGTAGAAAAGGAATTGTCTAAATGGCAAAAAATACTAATCAATCTTGGATACATAGGTATCGGTTTCATATTGTTTTCAGGTTACAAAATAGCCCGAAAGTTCGTGTAACTTTCGGGCTTTTTTTATTTATCTGTGTCAATTTGTACCTTAATGCTTTTTTTTAAATATTTCGCAACACTATCCATTACACACTCAACACACCAACCTATAAGGTATGCAAAATGCTCATCCTGCCCATTTTGATACCCCATTGCTATATCACAATAATCAAATACATTACATACAAAATGATATGATTCATGAGCAACAGTTCTTACCCCTATACCATCGTTGGATAACCAAATAAGTACACCTAAATGGTTTGTACTTTTTTCCCTTACAAAAATAGTCATGCCATTACAGCTCTTAATTTCATCTTTGGATGTATCTATCGGGTCATGATTAAGTTTGGTGAATTTTCTATGTATTTTTCCCCATTGATCATCTCCCACTGCAACATACAGTTTAAGGGGATATATTTTAGGATCGTATTTTGTTATCATCGCAAAACATCTTTTAGTAATATATCGGGATGCTCTTCTTTAGGTTTAGATTCTTTGAATCTATATATAAAGCCACTTGCATCCTTATTGGCTTCCTCATATAAATCTTCTGTAAGAGAAGCCTTGTACAACTTAACTTTCTCTTCAAAATGATAATCAAGTTTAGGCTGGTCCATTATTACTGCCTGTATATAACTCCATGAATATTTCCATAGCAAAGCCCAGTCCTTGATTATCATCAATCCTCCGAATAGCCTTAAATCTCCTCTGAATTGGGGGAAATCTTTTTGGATAGATCCTCGTGAGCCGATTTTGCATCGAGAGATAATTTCATGGCATCCTTCTTGCTTAATGTCGCTGTCGTATCTATCAAGAACGCTAAACGGATTGTATTTGTAAAAAAATCACTTACATTAGCCCCCTCCACGATGGCTTCTATCAACGGAGTAAGTTCCTTATGGTCATAGTGCCTGCTTAACCACCAAGCGTATATACGTCTTGCAAAAGGAATTATTTCAAAAAACCAATAGTTGTTCAACACTCCTGCCGCTGCAACTTTGTACGGAATAGACGCATCATTTTTCATAATTGCAATCATTTCCTTTTTTGCTGTATCTGGATTGATAATATCACGTATCAGCAGCTTATCCACAATATAGTCATATGCGCCTAATCTAAGACCACGCACCTTGAATTTCTTATTGCCAACCATAACCTCTTTGTATTTATGAGTGGCAAACTTCTGCATCTTTATCTGATCGTCTAAATCAGGCTGTTTCCAGTTAAATAGTCCCATGTGTTATTAATCTAGCTTAAATGGTTTTACTGTTAATTTACCTTTTACATCCACTTTTGATATGTTTTCAGGTGTATTTGTGGAAACGAACACTTTCGTATATTCCGATGATATTATTTCAATACTAGCGTTATCAAGCAATGTAATATACACTATGCTATTGTCAAGTGCAACAATATTTACATGACTGTTATCCTTGACATACATTTCTCCTATACCATAGTCATTATAGGTGACAACACAATCACAAGCTCCATTAAATATAGACCATTTAGGATTGCTTATGAACAGGTTTGTATCATCAACGAATACATTAAACTTCTCCCTAAATCCTGCAAACTCCTTCTTGATTATTTCATTTGACGGGTATCTGTTAAGCAGGCAGAAATCAATGTATCTAATATACATCTCGCATAATTCATATTTATCTAGGTTACCCCATTCGTTCAATCCTTTTTCGCAAGCTCCAAGACTTATAGCCTTTTGCTTTAATTTATCAGACAATTCTTTATCTGTCATGGTGTTATTTTTTACAGCAAAAATACAACAAAGGTTAACAAAAATCAAACACAATCAGTTAAAAAACAATAAAAGCCGGACAAAAATGCCCGGCTAATAATATATAACACAACTTATCCGCCAACTGAATTATCCAATTCCAGAACCATCATGGTTTTCAAATATTGTGTATTAACTTCCAATGCTGTAACTGTCACAGAAAATCCAAGATAACCTGCGTTACTAGGCGCACCTGTAAAGCTAACGGCCCATGATGCTTTCGGGAAGAATATCATACGATCACCAGTACCATTGATAATACCGATAGGGCGTACAAACTGTTTAAACGCACTTGCTCCAAATGCTTTCAATTTTTGAGTAGTACCTTTTCCGAAAGCGTCTTGTGTGTCAGTCAGAGAATCCAAATTCAATTCAGGAGTTGTATTACCAGTAGTAAAGAATGCAAATGCAGCCTTAGAGGTAGACATACCTGTAAACGTGAATGCCATAGTACCAGGTGTGATGTTCTGGAACACGGTAGCACCTTGTTCATTCTTGGTTTCAGAAGTGTCAGCGTCCGTTCCTGCGGATTCTGTAGTACCAGACTCAATATTAGGCAGGATTTTTGGATTCAAAAATGATGAATATTGAGTCGAATCGGTAATTTCAATAGGATCAAAAGTCAAAGCAGCCGACTGCCCGTTCAAGTAAGCAGGGCTGGTGTCTAAATTTACTCGTGCCATTCTATTTTCTAAATTTAAAAGGTTATTACTATATGTCGAAAACGTATCTATTGATGCGTTTTCACTCTTTTTTCTTACGGTTCCCATGCGGCTAATCTTTATAAATATCAACGTTTAACAGAACGGATGTATAATAAAATCCGACACCATCAAACATTGGTGGTAAAACATTAAATATTTTAAAATGAAGCTGCACAGCCTTTTGAGGAAATAAGTCCACAATCTTCTCACTTAACGCATCCATAATTGACGGATAAATATTACCTGGTAACGCTCTAACAAACAAAGTAACTGTAGCCATTGTTTCGCCCTTCCCAAAATGTCCATAAGGACCATTTTCAGTGTTGCTTACAATCCTAGTATTATTGTTTACGACAATAAAACTCGTTACCTTATCATCAACATTTGCAGGACGCTGTACTTTATATACATCATCAGCAATATTCTCGTCCAATACAATATTGTACAAGGTTGTATTTATCGTTGAAGGATTAAAGTACCCCATTTACCTCACTTAAAATATTTGTTCAACATATTAGCTGCAATTTTTTTAAAAACTACAGTATATTTACCTCCGTTTAAATCTGTTTTTGTTTTAAGCCAAGAATCTGTAAGAACATTCAATAAATGGTAATTCTCCAAATACTTCCCATAAAACATGACAGCAGCTACAACTAGTTCGTATCTTCCGGATCTATCAGACTTGTAACTGTTGAAGAAATCTTCGGCAAGTTCACGCCCCCAATACTCGACATTGTTACGTTTCCTAGGCTCATTTGCAACTTTCGTTGCATTTGCCCACACAATCTTCTTTAGGACCCCATCTTTGTAAATGCCACATCCATAACTATCTTCAAGATTGAAAGTTTGGTTGGTAAAGCCCTCCAAGTCTTTTATATCATCCATGACATTCGTGGCAATATCCTCCATGAACTGCATGATAGAAGCATCCAAGGCAAGCTGGACATTACTACCAAACTCTTTCAATACTTTATCGTTGTTATTTGCCTGCATTTTTTGTACTTGTCTTTCTTGTTACTGGTTTACTCAGTTTCTCAATCTGCTTTTTTAGCAAATCTCGATCAGCCTTAGCGCATTTCAGTTCCGTTTTAATATCATTCATCTCATTGTAAAGCTCCTGTATCTTCTGATAAGCATCGTGGAGAGATTGCTGATAACTCAAAATTTCCTCTTGCGCCTTTTTCAACTGAGCACCTTGAATAGCAAATCCCTTTTCAAGATTGTCCAAGGTAGAAGAATCAATTTCAGTTTCCATCTTTTCCTTCTTCTGCTTAAACATTAACATTGAAGTTAGAAGGGTTATGCCATTTGTACCCAACAAAGCAAGTATTATTTCCGTCCAATTGATTGTCATAGTCTTTTAGTTTTCTATTTGGTTAAAGTATACTACCGTCCCAAATTCCATATTATTAAATGGAGGCTTCTTTATCTCACGCCAATTGTTACTATTGTCAGAAAAAGGATGGTTGAAATTCTGCCAGTCTAACAAGCATCCAGATGGTATCGTAACGTCATTATCTTCTAGGTAAGCGGCATATTCGGATTTATCCACATCATTCGTTTCTGAACCAGTATCCTTTTCCTGTATGTTTGCTTTTCCTTCATATATCATTTCCCAATCTGGAATAGATTGATATTTATCAGAATTATTTTTATTCTGATAAATCCTCACCATATCAGGAAACATATCTTCACCTAAAACACTCTTTCCCATATCACCATCTCAATCTAGTTATTTCAACATCTGTTCCAACATCCAAATTCAAACCCCATTTGGCATATAATTCCTTTGCGCGTTGTTCCAATCTTTTCTTATCATTGATAGAAATAGTCTTGCTAGTGTCAGTAATCGACCAATTACCAGCTTTCTTCGTTTTACCTTGTATGGTAGAAGGAGCCGTACAAACAATGAGAAGCAAGTCAGCATAAGCAAGGTCCTTCTGCATCTCAGAAGTTTCCCGGCTATCATCAGACAAACGAAACCCCCATTTCTGTGCTACACTGATATATGATGTATTTTTTAACTCATAATCAATCTGCGCCTTCAAATACTCCCGCATGGACATATAAAAATACGCTTCCACTTTCATATTACCTTTGGCAGTAATCTCAGGAGTTATTGCGATAGTATATGGGTTGTTTGATACTTTAAGCCTGTCTTCGGGCTTCAATGTTTCATTATCAGCTATAAGCCAGTATCCAAATTCAACACTTTCTTCTGGAACAGCTTGGAGCGTGAGAGTATCCCCAATGAAATACTCTCCTGCGCCTTTTGCCGTGCCTTCTCCATTTATATCAATAATGACTTTCATGGTTCAACTTTTTACAATCCTGTATTTGACTGTTCGTCAACCTTCATAATAATAAGGTTGTTAGGATTCTTCATCACAGGACATGCCCACAACTCGCCTGAACTCTTCTCAGCATATGGCTCGGAAGAATACTGATGCAAGAACGCGATACGTCCGCCTTCCAAAGAAGAAATACGTACAGCCGGGTTGGTATCCTGCAAATACATTGACGGTGAGTTCTTGATACGGAAGAACTGACCGCTCTGAACAAGAACAACAGTGTTTTTCTCAAAAGACGGTTTTGCTTCCTCAATCACACCGAGTTTGTTCCATTTTGATTTTTCATCAACAGGAATAATTACAGGAATAGAGAATACCTTCATCAGCACATCAACAATTTCCTGATTGTTCATAGGATAGATTGTAGTAGATGCTGCGGCAGGAACAAGACGTGCCTGTACTGCTGCTGTCACTTTCGGGTGCATCAAGAAATTATCATACAAATCCTTTGACATTTCAAAATGATCGTATGGCACACTGTCATTGTCGGCAATCTTGCACATTCTTTGAAGGTCTTTAATAGGATCAGCGTTCTCGTTCGGTGTCCAGTCTGTATCGCTAAACCATTTCTGTTTTAACGCTTTCAACTTATGTTTTGCAGGAACACGATAGTCGATCTGAACAGGAATTGAGTTAGTGCCACTGGCTGTATAGTTAAGCATACCTGTAGAAAGAGCCTGATAAGTCATACAGTTCAACTCGGTATGGAAACCTTGGATACATGCTTCCATCTTTGTGTACCACTTCTCACGGATCTTGTCAAGCAATGCACCTTGCGGAATGTCAAGTTCATAGAACTCCTGAATATCGGTTTCCATAAACTGAATGGCGTGACCCATCTTCGGAATACGGCCCGAATACCATTCAAATCCCGTAGTGTCCATGATAGGCTTTTCAGCCAAAGGAGCAAGCATCACAGGACGGGTAGCCTGTGTGTATTCGTCAACCATCACGTTCCATGATTTGCTCATCTGAGGAACATCCCAATCTCCGTAGCTTCTCCAGTTTTCGTTATCAAATTTCTGATTGGCATAATCCATAAGTTCCTGCATCTCCCCAGAGAAATGCCAATCATAGAAACTAAATGTCGATCTTTGCATAAAACGAAAAAATTTAATTAGTTATACAATGTGTAACGGAAAACGCAAGGATATGATTCATCATCCTTCATCGCCTTTTTGATTGCCGAAGCTACGGGCGGAATGCGTTTTTCCAAAATCTCACTTGTCACCATCCATGCACCGTTGAAAGGATAGAGAGTGGCACCGGGAATGGTGTCAACATCATAAGGCAGGATAGCATTAGGAATAACCTTGAATTTTGCGCTAGCACTAACCTGTGTAACTTCAACCAAAATATCGGTCAATTCCAATTTACCTGCATCCCCGGACAATGTAAGGATGTCATATTCGTCATGAGACGAATCAATAGCGTTAATGGTAAAGCCAGTTGTAGTACCTGCGGCAGTAGTAGGTGCTTTACCGACAACCATGCCAACCTTGGCAACTGTATTACCCATGATTTTTTCAACTTTTACCGTAACACCAGAATCCGATTTCTCATACATTCTGAATGAATAGTGAATGTCACCGCCATCCTGTTTTGAGGAATCGCATTTAATCATAGTGCCAGCCGGAAGTTTGTTCCCAACTGTAGGCATACGTTCTACTGGAACGTTACATCCTACCAACAGTACGTGCAAAGACGTATCATTAGAAAAGATATGTCTTGCGCCACCAATCTTACTATAACTTGTTGCAAGAACTCCTGCTTTCATAATTAAAAAAACTATTTGTTAATTTTACTGTAATATCGGCTGACAATGTTGTTTTCCTTGTTAGCCTTATCTTCTTCTCTCTTTCTATCTATGAATGACTTTACATCGCTAGAACCACCCTTGTCAGAGATGAAAGGATTAATGCCATCCTTTGTGTATTTCGTACATGTTTCATTGTACTTTCCCTGTATTTTCAGAAGAATGCTTGTATCTTCCTCTTCGGGCGAAATCTGAATGTTCTCAAAAATGATATTGCGCAACAACTCATTAGGCATACCTGCTTCCGGGCGTTTAATCAAATCAGACAGCTTCTTGCGCTTTTCAGTTACAATCTGCTTCTGCTTTTCCTCCTGCTCTTTAGCTTCAAACTCTTTCTTGAACTTTTCAAACTCTTCAAGTTTAGCCTTGACATCATCGGGCAACTCAAACGGTTTCGGTTCGGGTGCTGGTGTCGGTGTAGGTTGTGGTTGCGGTGCTGGTGTCGGCTGTGGTGCAGGATGTGATTTTTCCCATTCCTTTTTCAAGTTGGATATCTCCTGTTCCTTGATTGTATCCCACTCTTTGCGCTTATCAGACGCAAACGCTCTTACCTGACCTGCCACAGTGTTCTTTAAATGATTCACAACACTTTCATTCCAGAACTTTTCCGCATTTTCCTGCGGTGCGAACGCTGAGAACTCATTAATTGTCTGTTCGATTGTACGATCTGTAATAACGGAGCTACTTTCTCCCAACGCATTCTTGATACCTTCAAAAATGACTTTTACATTTTCATCCATATACTATTTATTTTTTTATGTGATTCATGCACAAGACCTTTGCGCACAGTAAGTACCTCTTACCGATGCAAATGTAGTTAAATTTTGTGTATATACAAAAAAATATTATAAAAAATATTATATTTGCGAATTAATACAAAACGATGGAAGAAATTGACTTAAAATACCGAGGATTAAAGACTAAGGATGTTGTCAAATCGCTGAAACGATATGGCAAAAGGGGAATCATACCATATAAAAGCCTTGATTTCGTCCAAAGATATATAGAGGACAGAAGAAGCAAGGGATACAAGGTAAATATGCTTGCCCCACAGAAAGGTTCACAGGAGGCATTTCTAAGAAACAGGGCAGGGATAAAGATACTTCACGGGAATCGTGGGGGAGGAAAATCCGTATGCCTTGGGATGGATATACTGAGTTCATGCAACCACCCGTCATTTTCCGCACTTGTTTTCCGTAAAGACAAGACATCCGCAGAAAAAGCGGATGGTATCTTGAAAGTGGTTTCAAAAATGGTTGAACCTTATGGAGAATATATAGACTCTAAACGTCTTTCAAGATTGGATGCAGGTGGAGAAATACGGTACGATTATTTCGGTGATGCCTGCCTGTCTGGAGAAAAAGGCGTAAGCGAATTTAAGGACAGACAACAGGGTGGTAACGTTGTCAAGGTGGCGATAGACGAGTGCTCACAGGCAACAGAACCTATCATAAACTACCTTCAAACGGTATTGCGTTCATCATCAGGACTAAGAACAAGTCTTATAGGCGCGTGCAATCCAAATCCGTACAGCGATTTCTGGAGAGCACTGGTATCATGGTGGGTAGACGATGATGGAATAGCAATTCCAGAAAGATCGGGGAAAGTAAGATATTTTTTTCAATATGGAGATACTATACATGAAACAGCATGGGGTGACAGCCCACAAGAAGTATTTGCTCAGGCAAAAGATTATATCATCGCAAGATTCGGTAAAAATACCAAAATTGACGAAACAAACTGTAAAAGATACATCAAGAGCATAACCTTTATAGCTTCCGGGCTGGAAGATAACAAGATACTTATGGCTTCCAATCCAGACTATCAGAAAAACCTTGGAGGAACAGCACAGGAAGTATCCATAAACGCATTAGGTTCATGGAAGCTGATAAAAGGGGGAAACGAGTGGATAACCCGTGACGAAATGGAGGAAATGTTCTCATCTCAGCCTGTGTTTGACGATTATTTTGAATGTGCTACACTTGATATAGCATACGGTCTTGGTGACGTTTGTGTAATGGGGCACTTCATAGGACACCACTTACAAGACCTAGAATGGTCAAACACATTAAAGCCAAGGGATTTAAACCGATGGGTAAGAAACAATCTACGGAAATGGGGAATCGGTGAAAACAGACTGGCATTTGACGGTCTTGGAGCACCTACATTCCGTGACGCATTTCCCGAAAGCCTGGCAATACTTAGAGGTGTTCCGAAAAGACTAGACAAAAGCAAGGATGATCAGCCTGTAAGATTCTATTTCGATCTAAGGGCACAGCTTGCAGATGAAATGGTAACACGTATAAAAGGAACAAACCTAGGATATTGCGGATTCAGTATAAACCCGGAACTTCTTGACAAACCATATGTAAACAAAACAATACGGGAAGCACTGATGGACCAGAGAAGAGCAATAAGACGTGATGTGGAAAGGGAAAACGGGAAACTAAGGCTGTTGAAAAAACAGGAGGCAAAAAAGATTGTAGGATGCTCTCCTGACTTGATAGAAGGAACATTTTTATACAGGACATATTTTGATATATGCGATGTAATGATTGACATACCTAACGATATAATGGATGAATTAAAATATTTATAATTACCTATGGAAATTTTAAAATTAGACGTTTTATTACGAAAAGAACCGTTCAAAGTGGCACTTCCGTCAAGATGTGACGATGGGAGAGGTGGAGGAACAAAGAAAAAACCAAGACGCTCCACTTTGATATACAAATATATGTCACAAGATGATTTTCTAGCACAATGGGATACATCAGGACATTATATACACAACAGACCCGACTGGAAAGACAGTATCCCGTCAGACGAGGATGCCACATCATCGGATGATGAAAGCGCGAATGTAGGTGCTCAGAAAAGAAAAAAGAAATTGGCATCAACTCCCTATGTACTGCAAAGACGAGCATTTCCTCTTCAAAGGATGATACACAAGAAAAGGGTATCACACCTATGTACCAATCCTCTTAAATTCCAGATAAAGAAAAGCGCGTCAAACCAGCAGAACAGGGATAAGCTGACAACATACAAGGAATACTGGACTGATTCTCTCATGGAAACAGCCAAGTTTGAACTTATAAGCGAAGCCGGAAAGGTAGGAGATGCTGCCATATATATATATAAGGATAAGGACGAGATAAAATACAGGTCTTTCAGCTACTCAAAAGGAGATATACTGTATGAACATAAAAACAGAAGAGGGGAAAGAATAGCTTTCGCAAGGGAATATACAACCACATACATATCGGCTGACGGAGAAGAACATACAGACACACTTGTCGATGTATGGACTAAAGATGAGTTTTACACGCTTGATTCCAACGGAGATATAGCAACGGATATTGACGAAAACGGAAATATCATACAACTGCATCAATTCCATAACCTGGGATTTATACCTGTAGTATATCTACGGCTTGAACTTCCATTTTGGGGGGCAGTACAGGACTTGATAGACGATTTCGAGTTCTTAATGTCCATGATAGGAGAATACAACACACGACAGGCATTCCAAATGCTACTTATCAAGACAAACGGAAGAATAAACATTCAAAGAAACGGACTGGGAGGAACTTCCATTTTACGTGTAGGAGCAGAAGATGATGCACAGTTCATGGGTAAAATGGACGCTTCAAATTCACTATTCACCGAAATAGACAACATATACAACGGAATACTTGACGGAAGCGGTGTCGTTCCGCCAATGCAATCATCGTCAGGTGACAGACCTACTGGAACAACGGCAATGTATTATGAGCCGGAAATGGAATGGGCGAGAAGTGATGCACAAATGATGAACACAGCCATAAATGACATGGCCAATATATTCAAATACTATGTAGGAGTAATGGAAGGTGACGCAACAGGTTATAACGCTCTAAGAATAAACGCTACCATAGAACCATACTCATACATAGATTTCTCCGAATGGAACAATACACTCGTTCAGCTTGTGAACTCCCGAATAATATCATTACAGACAGCAAGAGAGGAAAGTGATTTCTCAGCAAATAACGAAGATGATAGAATGGACGAACAAGACAGAAGATTAAACGATATGGAAGCTAGAGTTATAGAGGAAAATAATGAAAACAATGAAAACAACGATAACAGCTAAACTATGGGAAAATTTATAAACTTACTAAGAAAAATAAGAAGGGCATTGGACTATATATGCCTTAACAATTTAAGAGTTGACGGAATGGAACACCTCATTGCAGGAATACTTTTAGTAAGCGTGGCGCAATGGTTTTTCTCCGTATGGACAGCAATAGCACTAACCTTATTCCTCCTTGTAGGGAAAGAAATCGTCTACGATAAGTGGCTTAGACAAGGAGTGCCCGAATGGAGAGATGTATTCTGGGGAGCAGTAGGTATGGTGCTTGGATTGATGTAGAAAAAAACACCACAAAGTTTTTATATATCAAAAATTATTATTTACTTTGTGGTGTCTAAACTTAATAGCGGCACGAGCCGCATACATCGGCTTTTTTTGTGCCCATATATAACGTGTATATCATTACAAAATATATACTGCACCGTGTCGGGATGTAGAAATACTCTCGGAGTTTTGCTATTAAGACTTAGACAACACGTAGTGCAGTTTTTTTTATTGTCTAAAATAATAGCTATGTTAGAATTAATCTTATCTAAAAAGAGTAGCGAAAGCGAAATCAAATCGTATTTCAACGCAGTTCTTGAATTGTCAAAGTCTGACAATGAGTTCCCAATCAATCTTGATGAAGTATGGATGCTTGTTTATGGCAGGAAAGAGGAAGCTGTAAGAGCACTAACTTCAAGTGAACAATTTATAGAAAATATTGATTATCAAGTTTTACGCAAGAATGCGGAAAACCAAAAAGGCGGAAGGCCTACAAATGAATACAAACTTACCGTTTCCTGTATGGAGTTTTTTATTGCTCGCAAAGTACGTCCAGTTTTTGAGGTTTATAGGCAAGTGTTTCACAAAGTGGCAAAGCATGAACTTTCCCGAAAGGAGCTTGCACTAATGGTAGTACAAGCCGAAGAAGAGAAAGAGAGGCTTTTATTAGAGAATAACCATCTTTCCGAAACAGTAAATTTACAAACGGAAGAGTTGCAGAAAGCCGCCCCAAAAGTCAACTACTACGATAACCACCTACAAAGTGTAAACACACAGACAAGCACACAAGTAGCAAAACAAATTGGAATGTACGCTGAAAAGTTACATAAAAAACTTAAAGAAATAGGAATTATATATCGACAAAGCGGTCAATGGATACTTCATACTCCATACTCAACGTTTGGATTGCACTCTACCCGTACACAAACGTACACACGTTCGGACGGTTCTGTAGGAACAAGCATATACACAGTATGGACTACCAAAGGTGTTCGTTTTATTATTTCACTGTATGAAAACGATTGGAATGTGAAGAAATCTATAGAACAAATAAAATGATGGTAGGTCACGGGTAAACAACATGCCCATGTTATGCGTGATATTCGCAATCTATTATCGCAAGGTGTAGCCGAATCCAATTTTGGATTGGGCTCATACACAGACGCTAACGGTCAAGAAAGACCTCTATTTAATCTAACTCCGAAAGGTTGTCTTATTCTCGCTTCGGGCTACGATGCAGTTCTACGTGAAAAAATCATAGACCGTCTTGAATATCTCGAAAATGAGAAAAAGGCTATCCAAACTCCGCAAACCTATCTTGAAGCCTTGGAAGCTTTGGTATCTTCTGAAAAGGAGAAAGAACGGTTGCGCATTGAATCGGAGCAACAGAAAAAGCAAATCGAACAAAAAGATGCCAAGATTGCCAAAATTCAGCCCAAAGCGGACTTCGCAGACAAAGCCTTTGCAATGGAAGGCAAGTGCGATATAGGACAGGCGGCAAAGATACTTGGCTTGCCTTTTGGGAGAAACTCTTTGTTCAAGAAACTTCGTGAAGCAGGAGTATTCTTTGCTAACAGGAACGAGCCAAAACAGAAGTATATTGATGCTGGGTATTTCGAGATGAAAGAAAAGCCTATTCCAAGAGAGAATCACCCAGGTTTTGTTGTGATGGTTGTTCTATGCACACAAAAAGGTCTTGCATATATCAATCACCTATTTGGCGGGAAACCGTCTGATGGAAAATTAGCGAGAATAGTATAGCACTATACATCTGTTATTACTAAAAAACAAGGAGCGACAAAAACATCGCTCCTATATTTCCTTTAACGTATAATTGATCACTTTATCGTAACCCAAACCTGTTCGCCACGCTTTATCGCATCGTCAATCAATTTGTTCAACTTGTCAGAAGTATAGCGTGATTCGGTAAGCCTGCCTTTTGATGTATTGTTACCTACAAGGATACATCCGGCAGAATCCTTTGCTGTATTCCCACAATTTCCTGTAATAAAGGGCACATCAAATAAACTATTTCTTGTAACTATTGTATGATTTTTATTTTGAACACAAAACACATATCCACTATATGGCTTTTTAAAATAGCAAGACTGAGCAGGTGTTCTTGTTGGTTTGTCTTTTTTTATAGATAACATATACCCATCTTTCCACTTATCAGTTCCACTTTTCTCATTAGACATTGAAGATGAATATCCAGACAGGAATGCCATTATTTGAATTTTGTTTAAAGTGTCTACATTTGTAGAAGCTATTTGATACTGAAAGTTTTCTTTTTTCATATTAGCATATTTACCATCCGCAAAATGATACTCATCAATTAATGAAATCATTTGCTCTTTTGGTAACATGGTAAAAGAACTAGGAATACATTTCCCATCCTTACCCAAGTGATTAGGATCTACCATATTTGCTATTTTATTACAATCAGGATGCAAAATTCTGATTGTTGTAGACCCATCTTTATTCTTATTTACAGAATATCTTAATTGTGATTTATCCAATAAAGAAATTACTCTATTTATCTTTCTTTCTTTTTTATAATGAAAAGAAACAGTACACCTTTCACCTGTTTTAGTATTATACCATCTAACATATCCATCAGCAACTACGTGCATACATATTTTACACATAACAAGAGTATCTTCATCAACACCTGATTCAATTGATGTATTTCCACATGCTATAAATGAAGAACCAATAGGTATATCTTTAGCTTCTATTAACCTTGTTTCACTTCCATATGCAAGATTTATATTACATAGCATTTTATGCTTATCAGTAACTCTATATGACGCACTATTATAAATACCATTAGGATATTCACAACAATACAAATCTCCAATATACTTTTCAATTATAACATTATCTATTGAAACAAGTTCCATCTTATTTGTTGACATGTTTAACGACCAGCATTTTTTAGGATTTTCTTTATTAAACCCATCCATATTAAGCCATCCCTTTTCTGTTAAAATTTCCATTTCAGGATGGAGGCAATGAATTAATATACCCTCAAAATGAGGCACATTCAACAGTCTTGGCATATTACGCCCGAATTTTGGTGACCAGTTGTATATAACCTGGTATCTTCCATAAGGAATAGCAGATTCAGCATAAACCTTCTTCTCGTTTCCATCAAACACTCCGTTCTTATTCACGTCAACAACACGATCTTCAAGCGTATTACTGAAAAACTCACCATCAATATACAAACGCCCTATAGTATAATCAGGCTTACACCATTTTCTTTCTACTAATAGTTCCATGTTTTTTTTTATTTATTGATACATTGCAAATGTACAAAAAAAGTATTATATTTGCAATGTAAATGAACCATTACGATGTTTTTACTTTGGCAGCAGGCAGATGTGAATCTTTACTGTTGCCTTTTTTATTTAAAATACATACCTTTGCACTATGGACAACGAAAGAGAAATATTATCGAAACTTGACGCTATCATACAGAACCAAAAGGTTTTGTATGAGAATCAAATTGTCATCTTTCAAACTCTAGCATCAATCGGACAAAAGGTTTACAGCCAAAGTGATTTCAAGAGTTTTATGATAAATATGGTAGCAAACGGAATAACAGAAAGAGTAGAAGCCAATGATCAACAAAGAAGAAATATCTAAGATTGCAGACTATTACTTCCAGGTAAAAAGACTTGCGAACGGTATCAAATCGTCAACCAAAGAACGTGCGGAGAAGTTCTCTAAAGACCTTCTGTCCGTATTTCTTTTGGCAGGGGCTAAATCATTCAAGTCAATATCAAAACTCCCGGATAGCCAAAAAGAAAAAGTGCTGGAACTGACCAAAGAGTTCCGTGAGGATATATATAACGACATATACCAATATGTATTGGAAAGCAATAAGCTGTCACTCGAACTAAACGATGATCTTGGATGGGAGTATATTTCAATGACGGACAACGGCATTAAGGAATATATGGAAAGGACATACGGTGGAGAAACAACAAAGCAGAGAATAAACACAAACACAAACAGATTTCGCGCTGTTGTTGAAGTATATCTTGCCAATACATTACTGTCAATAAAAACGAACAATATAGAAAAAATAACAGATGAGGTTCAAAAGAAGATATGGAATAACATATCATCACCATATAACGTATCATTTATTCCGCCAAGCAAACAGAAACACTACGGTAGAGGATATGCTACAAACGGTATAAGCCAGTTGTATGTTATAGAACAACAGATGATTCTAGGTATTTTCAATGAAGCAAATTACAACTCATGGAAAAACATTCCAAATTTCAAGGGATGGAGGACAGCAGTAACGTCTAAAAATCCATGCCAGTTCTGCATTGACGAGCAATACAGAATACACACAGAAAGACCAAGATTGCCATTTCATGCCCATTGTTTGTGTATATTATACCCAGTGTTTGGGTGAACTAGTACAGGAAATACCTTCTGTAAGTTTAGACATTGTATCATTAAAGTATTTTTCATATAACACAACATCGTAAAACAATGCAGGCAAAGAATTATCACGGGAAGAGAAAGTTACAGGCTCAGAAATAGATTTTAAGACGGATAACTTACCCAACACAAAATTAAATATATCAGCTAAAGGATATTTACTCTTTATTCGTTTCATTATAAACTACAAATAAAAACGGATGGAGGAAAATCAAATATGGCAAAAAAGATAAACCTCCATCCGCAAACAAAAACAAGAATTTAATCAATATAAGCAAAAACCACACATTTCAGAAAGCATTGCAATCTTAAAAGGGCAAATCATCTCGTCTTTCAGGCTGAACAGGTGCAGGTGATGGTGCTTGTGCTGGTTGCGGCATATCTATCTTAAAGCACCCAACTTCATTGTAATATTTACCTTGGTACTCTCTAGCTCTTATTTCAAGATGGGCAGTAATAGTATCACCCTCTTTCAATTGAAGATCACACAGGTTTCCCATTACATAAAAATACACTTCTTTGGTATATGTAGCACCAATTTCCTCAACGAGAAGATTTCTCTTTTGCCAAGGATTGCCTGCCTTGCTTGTACCAGTCTGTAACTGACCTACTTTTTTTACTTTACAATTTAATACTAAATCCATTTTTTTATTTTTTTATATTTTTCTTCCTTAATCTTGTCCAACTCTCTCATTGCGGACAGCCTTCTTTTATGAGCGTCCACCCTTATCCAGAAAACATTCCAGCTAACTTCCTTACCGTTAGTGGTGTTCTCTTTAAGTATCTTGCCACATTTTAAAATCTCGTTGACAAGATAATCATACCGTTCTTTATCATAGCAATATCTCATGCGACAAAAGTAAAGCATTAATGTTAATTTTTACACACATTTTAAAACGTTAATCCGTTCGGGACGATACCAACGCCCACTATCAGTTATCATAAATGAATCACCGAATACTTTTCTACCGATATTAAGCGCACCGTTGACATCGGCATTGATAACCTTTCCAACTGCCGACTTGAACAGTCCTCGCTTGACACGCTTACCGAGATAGATATCATGCTTGCATATATCCTCCATAGCTAGAGCGTCACATTTGCTAGTGTAACTTTCCTCATGTTCGATATAGCTGATACCTGCAAGCTCGCACTTGTATCTAAGACAGCTTCTCAACCTCGCAAAAGGGATGAATGTAAACTTCTGATTGTTTACTCCGCCCATATTGACGGATTGCTTCCATCCTTTGTTGTAGCCTACAGCAAGAGTGCCTATATGGTGTGATACAAGATAATCAACGATACGCCTGCTTGTCTTGTGCATCGCATCATTCATAAACCGTTCACGTTTCTCATACATCTTTCTCATCCTGTTTGTCAGTTTGTCTATCCCCTGCCTGTCCTTTATGGATTGCAGCATGGATAATGTTTTGTTAAACCATCTGTTATATGACTTAATAACCTTGCCGGAAAACAGTAGCGCATTACATCCGCACACCAGCGTGGCAAGATTGTTCACACCCAAGTCTATCGAAGCCATACCCGTACCGACATTATCCGAACAGCCACAATCATATACAACCTCCACAGTCATATATGTACGTTTTGGGATTATCCTAACCTGTTTGAACCGTTCGATTCTGTCCTTGTACTTCTCCCATTGCGGAACGGGTATTTTCAAGTCACGGTCAAGTATTATATATCCGTCATGTATCCTGCACGACTGGTTGGTATATATAGCATTGCTCATCCCACCCCGTTTGTGATAGCATGGCAGTTCGGGCTTACCGTTATACTTCCCAGGATTCTTCGCCCAATCCTTTACAGCCTTGACATATCCCTTCATTGCCTTGTCAAGCACGCGCAATGTCTGTTGGGCTACGTGTGATTTCACAAGCCTGTAATTTATCGTACCTTCAAGGTTGGTGACGTTTTTCATTATCCTGTCCAAGTCGGGATAGAACAGCCACCTGTCGTTATCCTTCAACTCGTTACGGACAATATACAACGCCTGGTTGTACAGGTTGTTCGTAACACGGCAGATAGAGCAAAGCCTGTCGGAATGGTTGATGTCAAATTTATAAACTAATTGCATATTAATCAGTATTATGTTTCGCCAGTAAAAAGGATAACAGGGAAGCCGTACTGACTTCAGCTTGTCGGAAGGTAGCTACTCCGTTCCTATCCCTGTATGGTGCAAATGTAATACTATATAATGACATTGGGAAATATTATGTGTTAAATTTTTGTAATAGTGTTTATTTGTTCATTAATGCCTTAAAAAATAAACTAATACAGAAAACAATACTAAAAATAGTTAATTACACAGTTAATTCTTCCTCTTCCTCTTTCGACAATGCTTCCACGTCACCATCCTCACCTTTAGGGAAATACAGTTCGTCAAGATAATTGCTTGCTTCACTCTTGTCAGTGAAACTCTTTACAACACTTCCCCGTTTGCTAACGACACGGTAACTAATATTATCCTCTGCTACAACTTTATAACAATTTAAATCATCCACATCTACAACATCGGGAGCATTATCATCAATACGCATCATGCTCAATATATGAGAATACTCGTTCACCTTTACCGTACAGGAAAAAACATTAGGAACTGGTTCTATTATCAATCCGGCATTTATCAATGAATTAAAAGCAGAACGCCTAGGCTTATATTTCAGTTGCCTCCTTATAAACTTTAACGTTATCATATTATCCCCCCTCTGTGCGGATACAATACACAAACGCAATATTCGTAACGCATCAATACTACATAGAGGTGAAAGGTACTTGTACAACTGGACAGGAGTAAATTTATGGTAATAATCAAATACTCCCTCTTCCTCTATTTCCCTTACACGCCTTTCCCTTTCTTTATTCCTTACCGTCAAATTAGTGGCTTTCCTTACCGACATAGACTATCCTTTCCATGTATCGTTTTCCTTTATCCATTTACGTTCATCATCACTAAGATCGCCTGTTGATTCACGATGATATACACACTTGTTGCATAACCCTGCCTTGGCACGGACACACTTGTCGCAATCGTATGGGAAAAACGCTATGGTGGTCTTGTCGTAGAAATCTTCACCAGCATCATCATCAGAAAGCCAACCTTTGAACTTTGCAAGCATATCAAGTGCACCTTTCACATCCTTAAAATCAGCAGTGTCTATATCAGAACGCTTTAGGAAACTTTCTATAAGGCTTATCGCATCTTCAAATTCAAGGTTATCCTTGTTTATCAAAGTCTTTGTCTTTTCCTTATTCTCCCCTTCCAATACACGCCTCATGGATGGTGTCACATACTCGGAAGCAAGCATGGAAGATTTGGCATAATTGACAATCTGTGTTATCCTTGGAGAATTAACCCATTGCTTGGCTTTCATAAGCAAAGAACGCTCTGACATACCCTCGTCAACAACATGTGTAGCCCTGTAAAACAAGACAGGATTGGTATCTATGACATAAGCGGACGCAGCCCATAACTCCATCTCATTCGCATCATCAATATGCTTTGCTATATCAATCTTCTTCTGTTTTTCATCGTCAACAAGAAGATTGTTACTAAGGGGAAGTTTACCCCATCCTTTATTCAAACCCATTACCTTTCCTCCTTTATCCTAAATTTTATCTCCCTTACTCTCTCGTCAAGTTCAGAAGAATATTTTAAAAGATTGTATATGCTACTCCTGTCAATACATAGGAAATCAGAAATTTCAGACATACTTAAACCCATGTCACGCATGACACAGCACACAAGAGCACGGTTCATAACAATATCATGTTTTCTGCTTTTCCTGTTAACATCAGTATCGGAGAGTCCGCTTGCCGCTAGAACTCTCCTAAAAATCAATGCGTTGTCAGCCTTTTTCCCCATTTTTCACATTCTCCTTGTCCACTATCAATTGCATTATATCAGCGTAACCAGCCAAATCAACCATATTGTCACGCTTTTTATGGAATCCCTGTCTGCATAGCTTTACAGCTATCTGTACAGCAACACAGTCATAAGGAGATAATTCCTTTCCAGTAATCAAAGAAGCCATCTTGGAAATGTTTTCAAAATTGGCTACAGCATCACCATAGTCAGACTGCCTGCTGTTGCTGCGGATATCCTTTGCCTCATCAAGAATACTTCTCTCTTTAACATGATCAACATAAGCAATACAATCCGAGAAAAGAATATACTCTTTACCCTGGTCATCCGCACAAAGAAACTTTTCACCATTCTCAAAACAGTATTTAACAGTGACAAATTTACCGAACACATTTGACTTGCTTACAGAATCTTCACCGTGAAGTGAAATGTATTTATCACGGTTTATAATTTTTACCCTACTGTTCAACGTAACTCCAATCATAACAAATCACCAACTTTTATGTTATCCGCATCCTTCTTATCAGAAAAGAAAATACGATCATACTTCGTTTCACCAAACTCAACAAACATGGCTAAGATAAAATACTTGTTCAGTACACTATCATAACCCTTGTCGTAAATCTTGTTTATCTTTTTTGTTTTCATCTCTTTTCGCATTTAATATCCATACTGTCACCTCCCATCATCATCTTCAACGTACATGTATTGGACATCAGTTCAACAACCTCGTATCTTACGTACTCATATCCATCAACATAACATGTAATGATTTTACCAGATATATCATAAGTACCGTAACCATTCCCAAAATACCCCCTTCCTACATAAGTACCATCCTGATTAAACTTAGCGTAAGTAGGTCTTATCATTGGATACCATCTACCATCCACTTTTACCTGAACAAGTTCCCATGTGCCGATAATAGCATCCTTGTATTCATCATCCTTATCATTGGAACAACTACACAACCCCAATAACACTATTGAAAAAATAGCCGAAAATAATAAAAATTTCCTTCTCATTTGCCTAAATTATTTGTGGAACCAAAACCTCCATCGCCCCTATCCGTTGAATCAAGGCTTTCAACCTCAACAAATTCAACCTCAATATAATTACTGAAAAGAAGCTGAGCAATTCGCTCCTTGGCAGCAATATAGAAAGGCTCTTTCTCAAAACTCTTCACTATAACACCTATACAACCTGTATAGTCACAATCAATAACACCATCCAACACATCTGCGTCATGATACTTCCCGTCAACGCCAATAATACCTTTCAGGGAAAATCCGCTTCTCGGCTTGATAATAGCCTTCATATTTGATGGCATCTGAATGGCTATACCAAGTTTAATCAGATTACGACCTTTTCTTATCAATGTGTTGTCAGGAACATACAAATCATACCCGGCAGCACCATCAGTTTTTTTTTCGGGAAGAACTGCATCCCGTCTTAATTTTACGAATTTTACTTGATTCATTTTTTACTAGTATTCGTTTTTCAGTTAATATACTTCTTCTTTTGTCTATCAAGTTTCCTATTCTATCCTAATGCTCAGTCTAATCAACTTGGACTTTTAGCCTATGGGTAGTTGACTTCTTTCCTCCGTATTCAATCTGAATGCAGCCTCCCTAGCCTGATCCTTCGTTCTATACAACTCTATTTTTTCAAACATACGACCATCATCACAGTCATACGTACACAAGGTGACAGCCCACATATTACCACGCGGAGAATAGAAATACCTACCGTAATCCTTTCCCATCACCTTACCGTCAATTCTTATTTCTCCTTTATTAGCCATGCTTGTTCTTATAAATTTTTACCAATAATCATACAAACAGACGCTCCAAATGGAGGACATGACATATAAGCAAAAGTAATAAACACACCAAAATCACAGAATATTTTTCTATTACCCCTAGCACCAACACACTTATATATCCCTAAATCCTTCATTTTTTTTACTAAACATCTTTTTGCTGGAATCTCAAGACCTTTATTCTTATATAATTCATATATACGTTCAGCAAATTCGTTGGTATTTATAATGTTATTTAAACTTACGGAATATGTGCTATTGTCCAAAATAAAATCAACCAATTGAGATAAACAGTATAGACCGTCTTTCTTTTCGATAACAATATTATCAATATAAAAATCCCCATTAACATAATCAAGAAAAGGAGTTTTATCTAATAAAAAATACCTATCAGAAAAACGATCACCAGACATACCACAATTAGCCTTATTCAACATTACATACTTTTTAGACATAATGTCAAAATAATACTTTTCCCTTCTATTTAAATCGGATGGATTACATTCTTCCAATATGGAAAATTCAATATCATTAATATCATAGTCTGATATTTTATCCATATTTGGATGAGTTTTAGATCTAATCATCCTTTTATGGCCATCAATTCTTTTAGAAATTCTAATAGATTGACCAACATAACAATAGTTTTTATACAAAAACATATAAATACCACAATCTTTCATTTTTATCAAATTTTAATTATGCAAATATAATAATAAAATTGATTAAAACAAAATTATGTCACGATTTATTTCCTCACACCAAACTTTTTCCTAAACTCATCAATAGAGCACGCTATTCGCTGACCAAGATGGTCTACATACAAAACAGCATCTTTAATCATTCGGTCATTCTCGGCAAGCATGTGGATAACACTGTCAACGACACACTCTTTGCCACTACTTAATTCAACATACTTATTACCCATGACAATGCAGTCTTTTTCCTTCAAAGGAACAATACGTTCAATCTTGCTTTCGCGATATTTTTTCAGCTTTTCAAAGAACTCACGGTGCATGACACGCTCGTTCTCATCCATCACATGATAAAATTCACAGCAAATATCGTGAACATCATCTACTGTATTAATCTCATCAAGGTTGTCAATAACATTCTGCAATGCGTCAAAGAAATTCACATCATGCTCATCCAATACTTCTTCCATCATTCTATCGATGGAAGCAATAGCCGCGTTCTTGAAATCAATATCATCACAACTAAATCCCAAAGAGATATAATTACGCAATGAAAGAAGATTTTCCTTAAAATCAATTCCTACTTCAATGTCCATTCTCTAAATTCTTTAATGTTAATACTATTCAAATTATTAATAACAGCATCTCCGATATCATCGTTATGCTTCAATCCAAAAGACAGGCTAGGGTATTCCCACCATCTCGCCACACGTCCTTTGTCACCCCACAAAGATATAGCTTTATTATCAAAGTCGGGGAACAAAATAACATTTTTTGGCAATTTATTTCCAAGCTGGTTCATTCCGCCACAAGCTGTCCATATAAAACCGTTACCAAAAGCCATAGAAGCTATTATGGCAGTTTTCTCCGATTCAACCATACAAGTTATCGCATCGCTGCAATACTCCCCTAAAAACGGCTTAAAATAACCGCGATAGGTAAATCCTTCGCCCGTAGTAAACTTCCTGAAAGCATGGGCTTCCTTCTTCCTGTGCCCGTTCACCTCATATCTTATCCTGTTATCATGGCACACGTTACCATCCTTGTCGGAATACCAGAACACAGCGGATTCCTTTCCAAGACATCCTACCTTATACCTTGAAAACACATCATTCACGGAATCAACACCGAAAACACCTGAAAGGTACTCGTACAGGTTATTACCCTTCCAATGCCCGGCATCGCTAAGCCTGTCAACATACTTCATATCAACAAACCTTGATTCCTGTCTACCCGAATCATACTCCCTCTCGTAGAAATCCTTCAAACTCATCCTGCAACCGTCAGGACTTGACAGAATCCTAAAAGCATCAGAAGCACTACTGCAACCGGGAAGATAAGACACGAGAAAGTCAAACAGGTTGACAGAATCACCGCCCTGCTCGGTAACGGTAATACTGCCCGACTTGTTCATATAGAAAACCAGCTTATCCTTCCTGCTATGACTCTCAAGATTTATCCTGGCAGGCAACGTCCACCGCTTACCCCTACGCCTTAAAGGAAGCCCAAGCACAGTATCAAGATTGGCAAATATATACTCATAATCAATGGAACCCATGCTACTTAAAATTACGCCATCCCTGTTTTATATCCCTAAAGAAATCGCTCAACGTATAACGATAATCATTAGGATATCCTAGATAATCAGAAAGGCATGAAACATATCCACTAGGCTTACGTCCACTCCTCCATCGGTACACCATTTCGGCAGGAATCATAAACACAAGAAGAACAAATAAAATGTCAACGTATATGAGAAACATGACAAAACGAACAAAACACCTCATAATCATTCCTCCACATCCCCTAAAAGAAGTTTCTTCGCATAACGCAACGCAAACTCCCAATTGTAATAAAACGTACCTAGCAAATCAAAGAACAGGCTATACACGGCATCCTTGTCTCCATCGGGAACGGAATACATGATATCATCCATCGTACGGATATCATCACTGAACCTGGCATTCTTTGTCGTATAACGCCACAAACCGCCAACGGCAAGTATCTTGGCGTGTTCATAAACATGACCGTCAATGGAATATACATCACAAACGTAATCATTAAACCAATCCTCATTGTCAAGCACACCACTAACAGGGATTGCCGACAAAATCATATTAACAAACACACCAAAATGACAATACTGCTCTATCTTACCCGAACCATTGTCAAACTCAACCTTAAAAGCATCCTTGCCGCTCTCATTAATACTGGAAACCATGTCACTTACGTAAAGCGTCTTTAACCACTGGCTGAAATTATACCTTTTCAAACCAGTCCTGTTACGAGCTTCATTTATCGCACACTGGGTATCAGACACACATACATACCAATCAGAAGTAACACGAATACTTCTATCAAATAAAACAATCTCTTTATTATCCATATACAATAAAATTTTTCAGCAAAAATACATATTAAAGTAATATGGCGAAAATAATAACGGTTAAATAATCTTTAATCTTTATTATATTCTCATACAATATTGGAGATGATATTATATATCTTATCAAGAAAATTATTCCTTAAACATAAGGTTGGCTGCATTTTCAGCACACCCCTTTATTAACTCACGGATAGAACTTAACACATTCTTGTGCTCTTTCCCAAACTTTTCAGCCACCAATAGGCTGTTAGTTAAAACTTGGTCATTCTGACCTTTAAAAACTAGTTCATTCATAATAATAAAAAAGTGCGCCTACTACGAGCTGTCAAATCAACCATAGGGTTTATTTCGGAGGCGTTTCCGTATCTCCACTCGGTAGGCGCAATATCTTAATCTTTACTACTACAATATGTCATGGCAAAAAAAATAACGGTTAAACAATATTAAACAGACAACCTATTATCCTTCCATTTTTTAGCTTTCAACAAACCTATACGGACAGCTTCATTGTTATTCCATTTAAAAATGTCACACATAAGAGATATATATTCATGAATCTTATCTCTATACAACAACTGTTCTTCTGTTGCGTGTTGCCAATCTGTTGTTATACCACATTCTTCTTTTATCATAGTGCACAATAAAGACATAGCTTTTGAGAACTGGCTTTTATTGGAACAATTATTATATAGCGCACCAGTCATTTCTTTAAATGAATCACCGCTATCATTACGATATTCAAGAAGTTTGTCGAATAACCATTCATACACCTCAACTTTCAACTTTGGATTTATAGCCAACGCCAAATCCAAGAATAAAAAAGGATGAACCCATGTATGATGCCCTCTACCCCTTCCGCTGATAATAACAGTACCATACTTTTTTTCTAACTCTACAATAAACTCTCTTGTATTATTGCTTTGTCGCCACTCATGCCATGAAAACAAAGATTTACCATTTTTTAAAAGCCAATTATTACCAGCTTTAATCAAATCCGTAGCAGAATACATTCCACTATCAGAAACAGTTATTTTTTGACCAAAAATAGATGTATCCATATCAATAAGTTTTATATAACTCGAAATTATTATCCATAATACATTTATAGACTATGCCAATAAACTTTCCAATATTAACCTTGTTGTCTATTCTAATGATCTTATACCCCTTGCCTATTAAAAAGTTGGTTCTATTGATTTCATCAATTTTATCATATCCAATATGCCTGTTTTCATCTATTTCAACTACAATAGATTTATTAATTAAAATATCAACACAATATGGCTCTATAGGATACTGCCTTTCTATCGTAAAATTAATCCCAGATGATTCCATAAATGATTTCAATTCAAAGAAAAACTCACTTTCGTCTATTTTTCTCAAAGATATATCAGAATCAGAAACTAATCCTTGGACAAAAAGCTCGTGTATAAAAAACTTTTTCTCGAACAAAGAAAGCCTATAAGATTTAGATATCCATTCTTTAATACATTCTCCATTAACAAGGACACAACTTCCTCTTCCTTTTTTACTAGGACGAATTATGTTATCTTTATTAAGACTGTTTAATTCAGTATGTTTAAAAGAATTACTTCCTATAAACACATTAAAAACAGACGATTTAAACCATCCATCTTTAACACTTTCTACTTTTACATTATTAAATGTATATTCCATATCTCCTTTTTTATGCAAAGATATGGAATATACATCAATAAACAAAACAAAAAGGGTATTTATTTATCATAAAATAAACCACCATTAAAACAGCAAATCCTCCTTCATTATATCATCAGCCTGTTGCAGAAGGTATTCGTCAGGATTATACTTCCGTCTTAGGACAATCTGGAACATTCTGTTCCTATTTTCATCCCACGCGGAAGTGACGGAATAGCCTTCCTGGCGTATCATGTCAACCATCTTTCTCTTGCTGTAAGGTCTTACACCACAGTCAATACAATATGCACTGTATTTCACATACAGGTCACGGTCACGGATAGCCTCAAGTTCAATTCCCCCATCAGCATCATACCCCGAATCGTAAAGATAGGACAGGACACTATTGGAATCACGTCTGGCATTCTCCGTAACGGATTCTATCGTATAACTTCTCGTAAACTCACCCTTGTTCTTAACAAACCGTCTTGCACCCTCTATTATCCAGTTGATAATGGCTGCCGATTCCTTTGACAGCTTCAACGGAAGAGATCTGTCCTGTTCCGATTCCTTAAACACACGATAGAACGGGATAACAAGGGAGCGTCTGAAATGACCATAAGTCTGGTCCGAAACGGAAGGCATCTTGTTAAGGTTGGCCATGAAAGGCGGCATCATGTCGGCAAGGAAAGGCTCACCGAACGGAAGGCGCGCCATAGTAGGCTCACCGGATATGAACTTCTTGTATTTTCCACCGCTCACATCCTTCCCACCCATCTCGGAAGCGTAGTTGAGCAGCTTGCCGTTTATCATAGCTATATTGTACTCGCAAGTAGACTTGTCACCCGACAGGTCAGCCATCTCCATATAAGAAACATTATCCTTCCCTAGCGCGTTGACAACAGCGTCAAAGAACACCGACTTACCGTTACTACCACAACCGAGAAGGTAACACATCTTCTCCATCTTGATCTTCTTCCTGTCAACAAAGGCACACCCCACAAACTCCTGCAAGGCATCCTGTGTGTCCTTCACCGGGATCACATCGTCCAGAAACTTCTCCCACAACGGGCTGCGCGCCAACGGGTCATAATTGATATTGATACGTATGCACGATTCTATCATAGGGGAGAAATCAAACGTTTCCATCGTTTCCGTGTCAAGGACACAATTGTCAAACGTGATGAAGTTACGCTTGGGATTGAATATCTCATGCGTCACGTTCTTCACAATGGTACGGTAGAAACGCTCGCTCGTATCGGTCATGTACAGTTCGCTAAGACCGTTTATGCGGCACAAATCCATACACAGGCGCATCAGATCCTCCTTCATCATGGGAACGAATATCTTACCGTCAAAAGCCATGATGGAACCGCTCCTGTGGCGTCTGAAATTGCACTCCCTGCATGCATCAGCTATATCCATCTCGACCATAGCGGATATGGAACGCTTCCACTCGCCTTCATCCCTTGCTTTACGGAAGCCACGACCACCACCCTTGTCCGCCAGCTTGCCCATAACGGAATCAAGGATGTATTCATAAGAAGCCTTTGCAGATTCAGCGACAGTCATTTTCCCCTCCTTTCTCTACCGATTCTACCGATTTCTCCCGGTCCACAACCTTCCCGAACATTACAACGGGATACAGGTCATAATCGTCCGTTGATATATCAGGGCGTGCGTCCATATCATCAAGGGAAGAGTAAACGTCCGCGATGTGCTCCAGTTTCCTGCACACGATGGAATCACGTCTTATCCCGTAATACTCTATAAGGTCAGCCATGTACTGTATGGTAATGTCCTTGAACCACGTGAACGCATCGTCACGTGTCCTTGCCCCGTCACAGCAGGTATTGAACGTGTACCCGAAACGCCTCATCTTCACGAAGTAGCTGTTCCGCCACAACGACACCGACTTGTCCATCTCGTTCCCTGCGTTACGTATGGCGGTGACGATGCTTCCAGGCATGAGCGCACACCGTGAAACGCGAGCGGCGGAAGGCTTCCCGTTCGCCCCGGTCCCATCCACCATATCCACATCTGGCACGAACCTTAGATCATCCACGCTCCTTCCGCCCACAACGGACGTGTCATGCCGCATAAGATAGTCGGCATCCACGATATGACCGTACTGCCTTACCTGGCCCTCACACCACGAAGCAAATCTCCTTAACGACCGTTTCCACTCGGAAGGAAGCACATACCCGTACCTTGCACATATCTCCGCTATATGCTTCCTCTCCTTCTCCCATTTTCTCTTCATCTTCCTCTCGTACTCCAGCACTTCACCCTCCACGCTGACACCAGCGACCTGTGCAGCCATAGACTTTGCAGTTAAAGGTACGGGCACACGCTTGATGAATGACGCTTCCGACACGAACACAGCCTTTGTTCCGTCCTCCAGAGGCTCGTCAAGTTTAAGACAGCAGTGACGGTCCCTGAAGCTGACGAGCGTAACCCACCCGAACAGCCGTGTCTGAACCCTCATTCCCTTGTACCAACGTTCCCTGTCGGGCATTGCATCGGACAGGCATACGACACGCCTTGATTCGGGCAACCTAAGTTTAATCTCTATTTCTTCTTCCATATTTTACTTGATTTTACCTGCAAATATAGCGCAAAAAACAATACGAAAACTAGTAGTTAAATTAATTAACTACAAATGTTTATGTGATTAACAAATACGTGTCAAGAAAGATAGTTTATCTTTCTTTACACAAGATTTTTTACTTTCACGTCCACAGTATGCTTTGAATAGGAAAAGTAAAAAATATTGATTGTTGTTATTTTTTACTTTTGTCATAATTTTTCTCATTTTAGTTAAAATGATTTAACTATAATTTTTTATCTACTTATTATTTTCTACGTTAAGAAATGTAAAATTGACTTAATTTAACATAAAATAAAAAATCTCAACACTGATAGTTGCATATGCAACTAATTGATTTGGGGAAATTCGTAAAAAACCTACGAAATTCGTTGATTTTTCGTAGACTTCGTAAACTCTTCGTTTTTCAACACTTGTCAAAAAACTCGCAAAAATTAGTGGTTAAATGACTGAAAACAAGCTGTTTAGTATTGTCAAAAAAAATTGAATCGTAAATCTTTGAAAATTTACTCTCTATTAATTTGCATATTAAATGTTAAAAGTAATATATATATACAAAATATACATACACGTACACCTTACATGCTCTATTACAATACATATACACGTACATCACATATACGACACATACAGCATAAAACACCAAAACTGCATACGTAATTTAGTATAGATACATATCAAAACGACGAAATCAACGAAGAATACTGTAAACCAATAACTTATACTGCAAAAAAAGACATAAAAAATGCAACCATACCTACGAAACACACCAAAAAACCTACGATTTTCGTAACTTTTTATGTAAAGATTTATCCGATTTTGTTGAAAACTACCGAAAATACACCACCAAAACGCAAAATCAGCCATCCGAGCAAAATTTTGGGGAAAAAAAATTTTCAGAAAAAAATTTATCGGAAGCGACACACCCGCAGCGAAGCCTCTACAAAAGGGGGTATGGCGCTGATTTACAGGTAATTACACACGTTTATCTACCACGATTCTCAATGTTTGTAAATAAAAAAGAATTCTTTTCTACGAGAATCGAATTTATAAATCTTTACAAAAGTAAAATATCTTGACAAATGTAATCTACGAAGATTTCGTAATTTCCTCACGTTCAGACGCTTACAACCAAATTTAACACAAATTAACATTGAAAAATCTTGATATGTTGGTATTATTTGTGTAATATATTAATATTATGCAATATTAATTTAAAATATGTATATAAACAGTATTGATTTTGGAAAAAACGGGCTTAATTTATAATGAATATTAATGAAATATACAACCTAATCAAAAACGCCGTATGTTTGCAGTGTCGGAAGGACAAAGAGATATATGACATATTGAAACAGCTTGCCACGGTGAGAGCGTGGTACAGATCCGCAAACAAGGATAAGCGGAATATAAATAGCGGTGTAGCTAGCCACGATGCAGAGGCACGGAATATTAGATAAGGGTGATAATGTTTTAGTGCGATATGTGATTAGCTCCTGATACGATATAATATAATGTATGTGCGTATGTATCCTATACATAAGCCTTAATACTTGTCCGTTAGTCACGGTCGGTATATATAAGCCGTAAAAACATACGATACGCACATATTGTAATGTAGCTACCATCCTGCCTGGTGTGGTTGGTAACGGTTACAAGCCCGTATGGATACAGAGTACAATTTAAACATTATATATTATGATAGTTTATACAGTAGAAACGATTGGCGGGCAAATTACAAGCTACGAAGCGAATAAGGAAAATTTGCCCAAATTTTTAGAAAATCCCGTTAAGGAAAGTTTTAAAAAGTACGGTTTTTGTATGTGGAAAACTCCAGAATACGAATGTATTATATATCCTACCTTACAGGCTGCACAGCATGCTATACAATGGACAATTGAAAATTAATAATTAAATATTACAATTATGGAAACAAAGAATTTATCTTACAATGTAACAAAATTTTATGTAGAGAACGGAATAACCTACAAAATGAATGTGCGTATAAGTTTAGATGATTGTTGCAAAAATGGTGTATGTGATTGGAGTATCACGGCCGACATTTACGAAAAACGTAGGAACGGGCGGTTTGTTTGGTGTGCTAGTGGTTGCTGCCATGATGAAATTTTGAAGTATTTTCCGGAGTTTAAATTGTTTATTGACCTACATTTGTGCAACCATTACGGGCAACCAATGTATCCCGTTGAAAATGGAGTATATCACCTAGTAAACAGCGACAAGGAAAAGGCAATAAACTACCTACGTATCACCGAAACAGAATACGATATATTACGTAATAGCATAGAGGATAAGTTGTACTTTAAATACCTACTATATACCCTAGGGATCGTAGACCGCTGGAAACAAGAAAGTTTGAAAGCTATAAAGCAATTGGAAGCATTGACGGGTAACACATGGGAAAACCCGTATAAACCCGAAAATGAACATTTTGCATTAAAATTGACGGACGAAGAACGTACACTAATCGAAAACAGAATCAAGGACGGGTATTATACAAGTGAAGTCATACAGGCACGGAAAGACCAGAAAAAACGTGAAGAATGCGAGAAGAAACGCAATGAAATAATTGCAGATTGCGAAAAAGAAATACAAAAAGCGGAAAATAGAAAGCTAGTTAGATTAGCCATTCTTGATGCCGGAATTTCTTCAAAAAATGCAATATATTACGACTTCAAAAATGAACTTACGTTTAATTGGAACGACAACGAAACAAAGATAACGCAAGAACAATTTGACGAATTTGTGAAAACAGTTGACAAAACAAAACTTCCCGAAAATATAACCTTTAAATTAAAGTAATTATGAGAGCAAAAGAAATTAGTGAAATAAAATTACAAATTGAAAGATGTTTTAATTTAGCAAAAGAACTAGGATATGAATTTAAAGAATATTATCCAAAAATAAAAAAAGCGATAGATAATACATGCATGCAAAGGTATGGTTATCATGCACACAGTAAAGAATTAAGTAAATTAAAATTACTATAATTATAAACCAATAAAAAATAGAACTATGAGAACGTTTTTTGCACAAGTTAGTACAAGGTACCGGGCGATTAAAAATTGCCCGTTTACCCCCGCACATGTTATCAATGTTTTTGGCGGCTATATGTGCTTTGAGAGTGATAATGATTATAAAGTCTGGAAAAATCAAAAGTAATAATTTAAATAATTAAAGATATGAGAACGAACAATAACAACCTAGTAGATTTTTCTAATAAACAAACATACGTGGCTTCTGAAAGTTTAGTACAGGAGGCACAAAACAAACATAGTGATATATACCTTAATTTTGCGTACACAAATTACGGTGGATGCCTTTTAGATAAGGTTATAATATCTTACTTTAAAGAATATTATCCTGAAAATATAGTACATGAGAGAACCTCCTGGAACGGTGAAAACGCGTTTATTTTTGGGGAACCTGCAAAAGAATTGTATAACCTTATGAAAGTTGACAATGTATTAGGCTTCGATGATCTAGAGGACTATTATACAGAAATGGAGTATAATATGATAACAGAAGAAGCACAACAATATATTAAAGATAACGGGCTAGGCAATGAGTTATACGATATTGTTTTGGAATGGCTGATAGAAAATAGCCATGTAGAATTTAATTTTGTATATTACTCAGAAGTTGAACTAAACGAATATTTGCAAAAAATTAAGTCAAAAAATATACGGTATGATTGAAACATTAATATTATTAGGTTGCTTGTACCTATCCATACGAGTAACCGACTATGTAGAAAAACAGAAACAAAATAATAACAATTAAAAACGTAACATTATGGAAAGAAGAAACGATGTACCCAATTTACTTGCAATGTATATACGCAATACGCGGGAAATATACAATATAACATCACAGTTGCAAAATTGTATAATCAAAAAAGCAAACAAGGGTGTACAACCACAATTAGAATACCTTGCCAATTGCAATACAATGAAAATGATAATTAGAGAGGCCGCCAAACTGTTATACAAGTACGACGGAATAACACCCACCAGACAGGAAAGACAGGAAGCCGCCCGGGAACATGCAAAATATATCCTTGACAGTGTGCAATACTCCATTCAGAAACACCGATAGAGGGCAAAATAAAGCCCTTTATCGAAAGATATCAATCAATACCGATATATTACCCATAAAAACAAAAAATTATGATACTAGTAACAGTAAAAAACAGCAAAACAGGTAGCCAATATATTTGTAAATCGGCTTTAAAAACAGTAAAGGAAATAGCATATAAGCATATAAGTTACCATTTTATATGCATGCACAAGGATCACCCGTTTTTTAAACAATTCTATCACGGTCCGAACGGAATACAAACAGGATCGGAACGGTACAAAGAAATAGAAGCCCTAGAAAAATCTATCTGGAATACACCGATACACGAATTACTAGAGCTAACCATCACGGAAACACCCCTAGACGGTCGTACCAGGTACGCAAAACAGTTACCCGTATATAATGTTGGTGTATTGGCGGAACTCACCTATTAATCAATCAAAAACAATATATTGCAAAGACAACAAATGTAAGATTATAAGCGAAAACGAATTTTATTCTTTGCCGTTGAACGAGCAAGAAACACATATTCAATTCATTCATGAACAATTAAACCGTTATAATGACCTATGAAAAAGAAATACGCTAAAGAACAATTACAGGAGGCAATTACTAAGATAAGCAATGTAATAGTACCAGGCGATTGCCCTACGTTTGACGAAGAAACAGCAAACTATGTTAGGGAAAGACTGGAATTATACCTAAAAACGTGGGTGTTGCCAAATCTCAACGAAGTGTTAAACGAATTATCTAAATAATTAGTATTATGAAAAAACAGAATATAGAAAAAGAATTATCTCCTATCCTTGAAAACGAAAGTATTAAGATAGGAACGTTTAAAGCTAGCAGAAGTATTGATACATTGGATATTATAAAGGAAAATATCAAGTTCTGGAGAAATTACGATGGGCACAAACTACCAGAAAAACAGGTTAAACGAGCGTATTATAACGGCACTAGGACGCAAAACATAGTCAAACTATACAGAGATACGCCCGAATTGATTAAGTTTGTAAGAGAGCACGCAAACGACTATAATACGTTAAATCGAAAAGATATACCCAATTGTATAACCTTTAAAAGCGATTACTACACGGGAACACGTTATTTTTCCGTATTTATTGAAAAATTTGGAGAAATAAGTTTTAAAGAAGTTTTGAATGTTTTCCCGTTACTTCCCAAATCATATTTGAACGAGTAATGAAAGTGATTAGAGTAATAAGAAGAATACTAACCGACTCAGATATTATAGATCTATACGGTTTATATTGTGAATTTTATAAAAACATACAATAATATGAAACGCAAAGAATTAGACAACATTTTGCGCAACTTGTTAGTTGCTGGAAACATTGTAACCGTACCGTTTGAACAAATGAGAGAGATACGCAAGGAACTAGACCGCTTTGTTAAGCCTGTACAGATACAGATTATTAAGAGTGATTTTGAAACGGTTTCATTCAGGGAATTAAGATAATATAAGGTGAAAGATAAAGCGGAAATAGTAAAGGTTATAATGTATGGTAGAACGATATACAAAGTAAACCTAATTAATACCCGAACGGGAATGTATTATAACAGTGCATCATTGTGGTTCGATACAATGAATGAGGCTAAAGAGTATATTTTAAAAAACGATTTGATATGATTTGATATGAACAATTCGTACAATGCAATGATTAATATTGTGCATCATAGAACGGTTTGAAACGGTTTGAAACGGTTTGAAACATATTTGCCCGGTATGGAGAACAACAAATAGAGCAACACTGTTACCGGGCGCAAATACTAACTTAAAAACAAAAATAATTATGGAAAGTACTATAAAATTACTTGCAACGGACAAGCAGGCGCAAACGCTGTTCGATAACTATTGCGTTAAACTGATGGAGTTCAAAGGAGATAAAGATAGCTTCCCAGAAATGGATATAAATAGCAATTCGGTTCACCAATGGCGTGTTATATTGCGTCATAAAGAAGAATTAGGCAAACTTCGTGGAATATATTCATTTGAAAAACTTGTAAGTATCATTTAATTTAAAAATAATCATTATGAAACGAATTGCAATTTTGGCTTTATTATCATTAAGCCTATCATCATGTAGTGAATACTTCGATAAACAACATAGTAAGAATGAACTAAAGAAAAGGTATTCTTTCGCATTAAATTACTATGTTGAAAGATTGTCCGTTATTTGAATCATACAGAGATAGTATCAACAAGTACACAATACTTTCAAATGAACTTGATTACTAACTTAAAAACAAAAGAATATGGGAACGAGCAATCAGCTAAGTATTAAGCAAATTATTTGTTTTAACATTATAGCGGCTGAAAAAGTTGCCGGGAATATATGTCAAGGTCTTGCTGTTAAGCTAGGGAAAGCGTTTATATACGATAACCGTGATATTGATGTCAATGAAATCTCATACATTAGTCAACAATGTGAGATTGCGCTTCAAAATATATCCGAATTAGGTCTTACGGAAGCCAAGAACAATGAAATGAATAATATAATAGCTAAATATAATGGGAACGAACAATAAACAAGCTATCCTGGAAGGACGGAAATGGGATGTGATAGAGAGTGTTGACGGATATTTTTCCGGGGAAAAGAACGGAGTTATCATAGAAGGAACGACAATGAGTGATCTGTATGAAAAATGTAAATCTTTTGATATAGCTTCGGTTATGGAGAAGATTAAGACGGGTGACAATCTGAACGACTGGGAAAAACGATTAATAAAAGTTAATAAAAAGTTGTTGGCAAACCAATAAACTATATCTTTGCTATATGAGAAATAAATATGTTACAGAATATAAGGGATGTACTATAGAAGTCATTGGAGAAAACGACTTCATGTACAGGATAATTAAGAGAGGTGCAAAAGGACAACGGATGGATCTTTTTGTAGATATGTTTTACAGATCTACTTCTGACGCTTTAAAGGGTGCTATGAGATGGATAGATAATAATGTGAGGAAGGAGTAATATTATGATTTTTGGAATTATTTTTGCAATGATAATGAGGGCTTTATGTGGAAATATGTTAGACGATTAATTATTATCATTATATGGCTTATTGTGTTACAAATTTTATCTGAATGTTAAACATGTGTGTATATGACTAAGAAAATTGGAATTGTTGGTTCGATGATAAATACATCTGATTATCTTTTATTTAAAGACCTAGGAGAAAGATATATTCTAAAGCGATATGACTCTATCGAACAAGCCAATAATGATGATTGTGATTGCATTATAGTAACGGATGGGGATAAGGATTGTCGTGATAATGGTGCGTGCGTTTTAACTTACCATGATAACCCTATTAGCAATGAATATATATACTCGCATAACCAACCTGAAACAAAATGTCGTGCAAAAGATGAGAGATGTACAAGTAAACAGATTTCAAAGCGAAGAAAGAAAAACAAGAATAAGAAGACACACAGGAGAAAGTAAGATGGGAAAAATAGAAGTGGGAAAACTCAAAAGAGACGACTTGTTTGAATACAAACGTGTGATATATGAGGTAATGTATATAGCAGGTTGGAGTGTTCGTTGCAAGTATGTGAATGATAAGAGCCATTACGGATCTTTATTGTGATTTTAGTATTCATACAATTGTTGAGATATGAAAACATTAATTTTTGATGTAATGCTTGATGGACGATTTGTTCACACATTCAAGTATGAATATTGTCCATTATTCCCTATTGATATAGAAGAACTGGAGAAGTTTGTTACCGACAGGCTTCCTACATTAAAAGGAAAGGATTTTAAAATAGTATTTTAATATGAAACAGACAGTAGAAGAAGCGGCAAGGGGATATTCCAATGATTGCAGAAACAGGCAGCGTCATTGTGAACCGTACTGCATTGTTGACTTTATTTCTGGCGCACAATGGCAATCCAAGCAATCTCCTTGGATAAGCGTTAAAGAACGGTTGCCAGAGAAGCCAAAATATGATTGGGTGCTTGTCACTATCCGTGATAAAAGAGATGGCTTTATAGGCCTTCCGCAAATTGGAGAATTAAGGAGTGACGGCTTTTGGCATACAAGAGAAAGTGATGATTTCAATACGGAACAATTCAGACGTGAATATGGAACTACGGACGCTTTAGGCGTTTTACTTCATCAGGAAGTGTTGGCATGGATGCCTATACCATCCTTTGACGATATACTCGAAGCTAACAGGGATGTACTTGAACGAATTAAACAGAAAGGAGATTAATATGGAAGTAAATAACGGAATAATAATAGACGGGGTGTTGCATGAATCATCAGAAGGATTTTGTAATGAATGTTCCTTATGCCAGGAATGCTCTAATCTTTTAGACGATAACTATTGTGCCTTACTCGATTTGGGAATAGGTCAGTGTTTTGTCAATCGTGGCAAAATAACAGAGATTAAAATGGAGGAGGAAAAGAAATGAAACAGGTATTGTCAATCGAACAGCTACTGCATTTGAAGGATCTTGGGCTGGATACGAGCGATGGGAGCATGTGTTTCGAGTGGAATGAATCAGATCCAGATAACATGGTTGTAACCTCTCTGGATGCCGATACGAATTACGACTATTATCGTACAACTTACACCTTGCAGGATATTCTCGATAAGCTGCCTTGCTTCATCGGCAATGAAGTGCTGACCATGCAAAAACTTGCAGATAGCTATACGTGCTTGTATGTGGAACCTTATAAGATTACAGAGAGTAAAGAACTCATTGATGCAGCCTATGAAATGCTGTGCTGGTGCATCGAAAACGGATATGTTAAAGTTGGGAAGGAGGAATAATTATGGGATTTACGACACCGTGTTTTATACGTAAAAACACACAGGAACTTCGGAAGAAGTTAATAGAGCTTGGTTACAAATCATCAAGAGTTATAGATGATAATGAAGAGTTATGTTTAGCAACAGGTTTAAATAAATATACCCACATTACGAATGATATGTTTGATTCAAAAGATCCGCATATAACTTGGAATTGTGCTGGTAGAATTGATTGTGGAACCAATGAAGAGCTTTTCCTAGCTTTAGCCGCATTGAGGAATGATACAAATAACAATCAATGGTTTATAGCAGAATCTTCACTTAGTGTTTCTTTTGATGATGCTATTGGTAATGACCATTATTTCGTAGAACCTAAAGGTAGATTCTTCTTTTGGGGTATAGAATATCAAAATTCAACAATTATTTCAGGAAATTTCCGTAAAGCCACCGTAGACGAACTGATTGAACATTTTAAAACAAAGGAGGAATGATGAAAGCAAAGTATTTTAAAAAGATAAGAAACCAAGTTAAGTGGTATAAGGTATCATACAGAGATAATTTGTTTTTTGATTTTAGAGATGAAAAAGAGATATTGGCTAAATCTCCTGAAAATGCTTGTGTCAGATACCATAAACGTACTGGATGTTTTGTTAACAAATATAATCCTAACCATATCACACAACATAGCGAACGTCTTTCAAGGTTCAAAGTATGTATAGGTAAGAAAGTAATGTATTTCGATTAAATATGAAAGCAAGAATAAAAAGAAAAATACAAAAACGACCATTTTTATATAATGTAGGACAAGTTTTTAAGGCTTGTGATTGGCTTATTACCATCCAGCGTGGAAATATTGTTTGGTATCGGCATATTTCATTCGGTAATATTACTAAGCGTTATGTTTAAAGATATGAAAGTATTAAGAGATAAAACTCCTATCGCTCGCAAAGAGCATAGATGTGAATTTTGCGGTGAAGTAATACACGTTGGAGAAAAATACAACAGACAGACCAATGTTTGTGATGATCGTATTTATGATTGGGTTAGTCACTGTGATTGCACCCAATTAGCCTATGAACTTAACATGTTTGATGATTGCGATGAAGGACTTGACGATGATGGATTTATTGATAGACTTAATCAGTATGTTTACGACAATCATTATGACGATAAAATAGATGATATTGCGAAGGATTGGCAATTACCACGTTATGAATTAGTAAGGAAAGTGTTGGATGAATTAAACAAGAAATAGTTATGACCGAAGAACTTGTAACATTTGAAACAGCGGAGCTGCTGAAAGAGAAAGGGTTCAATGAGTATTGTAAAGATATTATTAAAGAGGACAATAATCGGATAATGCAATCTGTGTTCCGAACGAATAAGAATTTGCCAAAATTGTGTTATAGTCGTCCCATTCAGTCCATTGCACAAAAGTGGCTACGTGAAACTAAGAATATTCATATTGAAATATCCTATATGTATGAAAACTATTGGCTTTACGATATTCTGACAATACCTACCCATGACTTGATAGGATTGTCTGACAGGCCTATTATCCGTTATAATACCTACGAGGAAGCACTTGAAGCAGGTTTACAGGAAGCATTAAAACTTATATGATTATGAAAACAATTATATTTACAATAATATGTATTATCGCCCTATTATGGGTTGGAGATCTAACAATTACATTTAAGCCGTTTTCCATCTCGTTGCCCGGTTGGCATAAGGCTTTAGGTATCATCCTGTTTGTATTTGCAATGGCGGTGTATAACATTGGAGAATACGCTAAGGGGTACAAGCATGGTTTTGATGATGGAGTAAAGGAATGTATTGAAGCGATTAAGGGAAATGGGAAGAAATGACATTAATTTCCCGTTACTCCGTATTTTTAATGGAGTAACGGGGCGATATGAACTTCTTATTGACGATGTATCCATAGATGCTTATGGGCGTGTAAGAGATAGCAGTGGTTGCGTTGTAGAATGGTTTACAGGCGTGTTTGACATGAACGGAATACCCTTATTTGAAAACGACATAATCATGCCTGTAAAGGACGGAATAAGCCAATACAGGCGTATATGGAGAACAGTAGGTGGATTTATACTAAGCAGGAGCAATGATGTAAAAGGACTGTCTAAATTGGACATGCTTGGTGCTGACTATCTTGTGAACGAACGTGTTCAGCAATACATATCTGATGGGTGCGTAAAGGTGGGTTCTGCAACAATAGATCTTAGCCTGTTGAAAGGGAGAACGAAAGAAGATATTATTAGAAATTTGTCCAGGAGAGTAAATTTATGAAAGACAAAATGCTAGAGGAAAGTTTGAACAATTTCTACAGGACGTTTCTTATTTGGGTGATAAGATGTTATCCTATATTGTTCTGTATTGCTATACTTGTCCATCAGTGTGAGGTTATACACTCTGTTGGAACAGGTGATATCATTGAATATTATGATGGTGACACATTGGAGTATATTCAGTATGCCACTCCGTTTTCGGACAAGTACCTTACCATATTCTTTAACGCCAAACTGTTTAATGCAATATTGTTTTATGTGTTGTCAAAGGTATTTTTATTTTGTATATACCATAGAGTATTTGTCATTGAAATGTTTATATACGCAATACTGGATATTGTATTTAATAATGTGGTGTTTGAGGACGCACATTTGATTAATGCGATATACTATACATCCATTGGTTTTGTTACTGTTGGGTTCTTTATTGCATTATACTTGCATCAAAGATATGGAGATAGGAAAGTGCACACGCATCAAACTATTAGTGATGGGTATAGGTGTTGTAATAAGCAATCTATTTTTTACCCATAGCTTGTGTTCCTCCCGTATTCTTCATGTTTATCTTGACCTTTACGGGAGATGCCTTTTTATTTGATGTTACTTTAGGTGATTTAACATTCACCCTAATCACTTTCTTTACCATATATTACTCATTTTAATCGTTTTGCAAAAATAATGATTTTTTTTGGTATTATAAAAACTTTATGTATCTTTGCGGTGCGATAGTTTTTGGACTTTTTTGTTTTATAATGATAGCTGCTACCTAAAATATAAGCAGAGGTTTCTTCATACATTTTTCATAAGTCTAATGTATAACTGTCGCAAGTTGAAGAGATCTCTGCTTCTTTTTTTTATTTATGCGACAGTTTAAGAATTAAGCGGGAATTCCCCTGTCTTAAGGCAGGGGATGATAGCGTTTTTGTTTATACATTCTTTTGGTTTTCTATATATTTTCTTACCGTTTCCTCGGATATATGTCCAACAGATTCTACAAAATAGGATCGTGTCCAAAGTGATGGTAATCGGCTACGCAGCCATGGAAACTCCTTTCTCAAACGAACCGAAGAATAACCCTTCAACTGATTTATTACAAAATGAATGGCGTATGTAGATTTGCTTCGTATAAAAAGGTGAACATGGTCAGGCATGACCTCCATGTTTTCCAGGGTGATTCCAAGTTCGTCTGCTTTCTGCTGCAACAAAATTTTCAATCGTTCATCTACCCCGTTTACTAGTACTTTCCGCCTATACTTCGGACAAAATACAATGTGATATCCCAAATTGGAAACGCAATGTGCATTTGATGTGTATCTTTTTGCTAAAGTCATAAAAAAAAGTTTTTTTCACTTGCAAATATAAGAATAATATTATATATTTGCAATACAGTTAATAACAAATAATCTATGCTGAGAGCCTACAAATATAGAATCTATCCGACAGAAGAACAGAAGGTTTTGCTTGCCAAGACCTTCGGCTGCTGTCGCTTTGTCTATAATTGGGCACTCAAGCTAAAGATTGAAGTATATGAACATGAGAAAAAGTCCGTATCATACAAGACTGTTCAGGATATGATGGTTAACGAATTGAAGAAAGATAAACAATGGCTTAACGAAGTAAATTCACAAGCCCTTCTTAATTCCATCCGCAATCTTGACACCGCCTTTAAGAACTTTTTCCGTGATACTCATGCAGTCGGCTTTCCTAAGTTAAAAAGCAAAAAGGACAGGCAGAGTTTTCAGTGCCCCCAGCATTGCGTCGTGGATTTCGGCAAAGGAACAATAACCATACCGAAAGTAAAGGATATTCCTGCTGTGTTTCACCGCAAATTTAAGGGAACGGTCAAAACCGTCACCATCAGCATGACACCATCGAGAAAATACTTCGCTTCCGTATTGGTTGACACAGACATTGAAGAACTTCCGGTAACACCGATACATGACGATACGTGTTTGGGTATAGATTTGGGTATCAAATCACTTGCCGTATGTTCTGACGGGAGAACGTTTGACAACCCGAAAAACCTGCGACGAAGCCTTGATCGTTTGAAACTACTTCAAAAGCGGTTGAGCCGCAAAAAGAAAGGTTCTGCCAACCGCAACAAGGCACGCATTCGCGTAGCTAGGTTGCATGAACATATTGCCAATTGCCGTAAGGATAACCTTCACAAAATCACCTATGCACTGACGCACGACAGCCAAGTGCGTACCATCTGCATGGAGGATTTGAACGTGAAAGGAATGATGCAAAACCACCACTTGGCACAGGCAGTAGGTGACACATCTTTCGGGATGTTTCTTACGCTGCTTAAATACAAATGCAGTTGGTATGGCGTGAACCTTATTCAGATAAACCGATTTGCCCCAAGCTCAAAGACCTGTGGCAAATGCGGCTATGTGTATAAAGGATTGAAACTTAGCGAGCGCAGTTGGATCTGTCCGGAATGTGGCACACGCCATGACCGTGACTTCAATGCAGCTTGCAATATAAAGGAATTTGGCTTAAAAGCCCTACCCACGGAGCGTGGGAAAGTTAAGCCTGTGGACTGTCCTCTTGTGGATGACCGACCTAGTGTCCTAAAAAGCAATGGCAGGAAGAAACAGGAAGAAGATCATGCCTTTAGGCGTGAGTAGCTCACGGCATACTTTAACAAATGTGAATAAATAATATGTATTTTAAAATGTTTGATAGTATATCATTTTATTGATTATATTTGCATCATGTTTGAGTGTAGAAGCAAGCATATTTATAATCAAAGTTTAGGGGGAAAGCGTTCCCCCGATTTTATTAACCATTAAGTGATAAGACAATGAAAAAGTTTTTAGAAATAATGATGATTGTATTCTGTCCTTATATTGTAATATACAGGCAGAAACGACAAATCAGATTATTGAAAAGCAATATTAATTACGCCAGCAAACTTTGGAGTATTGAAAGAGATCCAAAAAGTGTAGACTATGACTGGATTGTAAGAAACGCATTTCATGTTAAACCTATTTTTTCTTTATGTGCTAAGGCATTAAGGAACAAATGAACACCATTATAAAGTATTCGGTGATTCTTTTATGATAACTAATAGCGGGTGTTGGATTAACGTTCTAAAATGTATGTGTAAAGATGTACATTAATGCCATTGTTATTTCAGTGTATGGGTTAAAGTTGAAAAGCGTAAAAGATGTTGACTTTTCAGACTCTAATTCGGATACAATAATAGAGTATATGAAATCGTTGCATAAACAACTAAAAGGATATATCAAATGAAGTGTAATTTTACGCCAATGGACAAATTTTATGAGATATTAGATTATTATGGTTTGTCCTACACAGAGTTAAAAAGTAATCATATTCGTGTATTTTACGGAAACAAGAAGCTGTTTGACTATTTTCCACTTCGCATGAAGCTGTTTGATTACCATGAATGGCATCAGCTTACTTATCCGTTCGTGAAGGGCAAGGAAGATGAATGGGAAGTAGAACTTACCATGTTTATTAGCGGAGTATTGGGAGATGAGATGTTTAAAAAGTTTAAAAACGATTGATTATGGATAAGAAAGAAAAGGAATTTATTCCAAAAGCTATAAATTTGTGTGGCAAACGGAGGATGCTGTCATCCATAAAAGGATGGGAGATTGTTCATTATAACAATTACTCTAAAGGTACAGCCAATGTTCAGCCTGTGGACAAACTGAGAGTGACACTTTCAGGGCGTGAAGTAATTGAGTATGTCCTGAAAGATGGAGATAAAACGATTGATAAACTAGACAGTTATTTCGGATTGCTATGATGATAAAAGTAGATATACCAGAACCGTTCATAGACGGTGACAATACGATGGTAAACATCACGTCTGATTCATTCTGTTATTCCAGCATTGATTCACGTTATGAAGGATTTCAGAGTTCCTACAAGGACGGGAATATGAATCAGAAGATACAGGGAAAACTAGAGATAATTGCGGACCAGTTTAAAGAACTTATAAAAATAATAGAAGATGGAAAGACATTTGTTAATACAGGAGTGTGAGAGAGAGGAAAAGATGAAGGAGTTGCGCAAGCAGCAGAACGATCTTATCAAGAAAGGCCGTATGGTTGAGTGCTCTCGTGTAACAGCTAAGATAAAGGAGTTTCAGGAAGCATATATCAAGGCTTATCCTGACGGTAAATATGTAAGGGGCATGGATATTATCAAGAAGATGTCTGATGATGAGAAAATGGATTGGATGATGTATGTCAACGCCATTGCTTTTTGTGCTGATATTATTCACTCATCTTCCATTGAGTTGAATGAAATGCTAAAGAAAACACTCCCCGGATCTAGCCTACAGATGTTTGAAACGCTTGAAAAGGTAGGTACTATGGCAAAGAATCAAATCCTATGGATGGATAACAATGTTGACGAGAAATACCAGGATGATTTTGCAAGATATGCTGATGAAATATCCGTGATGCTTTTATCATTTGTTAAAAATAAATTTTTGCCTAGGAGATGACACGAGAAGAGATACACAAAAATGTACTGACAATAAGGAATTATTATTTCAGTATTCAGAACAAGATTGATAGTGGATGCAATGTTTCAGAATTGGATATAGATTCTAAAACACACAACAAAATGATTGAAGATACAATAAAATCAGCCCTTGAAGATCATAAAATTATTCTTGCTTTGGAAAAATATAAACTATGAAAAAGAAAGATATAGACGAAGGATATATTGTAGGTGACTTTTATATTATTAAAAGCCCTATCAAAGAGGGATGGCTTCACATAGTGAATATAAAAACATCTTGGCAGATAAAGGTGATGATGGGAGCGAATACGGCAAAGTTTCTAAGCCTTCCCCAACAGGAGATATTTGACAGGATTAACGGAATATACATTCAATCCATGATGTCTTTATACGATTCAGATTATGCCTTGAAAATAGCTAAAGATGCTGTGTCTTATATGTCTGAAAAGGCAGGAAAGATGGAAAAGTTGGAAAAGGTGGGGAATACTGAAAATGAAGATATTGAAAAGGTGAAGAAAGATGAGTTTATGATGAAGATAGCCACATCTTCCGATGAAGAAATTATGGACATGATCATAAATGGGGAAATAAAGTACGAATATTTCAAGCAAGAACAGGAGGATTAAATCATGCAAGACTATATTTCAGACTGGTTCATCCCGATGGATTTTGGTAATGATATGCCTGACGAAGAGCCAAGTGGTGAGGATAATTTTAGGCACTGACATACAAGCAAACACTAAAGATAAAATTAATCGGAGGTTATAACTAAAAGTTATTTTAAAAAGCGGAGAGAAAAGGGTGATAAATAACTATCGTAATCCATCACCCCCGTCCATAATGACTATTGTTTAATTACTTTCGTGGTAACTTTGCTACCATTGAAGATCCTTAAAACAACATTTGTCTTATGGACTGTTGCCTGAATTTTAATTCTTTTCATATAATATAAAAGGAGCGTTTTATAGGCTCCTCTTCCATTTAGCCTATAATCACTCTTAATAAAACTAAGGCGTTCTCTCCGCTTTATTTTGTAAAAATACAGTTAATAGTAATTTGTTCTTATTTTCCTTTAGAATTATTTGCATAATTCTATTTATTTTTCTATATTGCGGTATGATATAAAAACGCTGCATTATGGCAACAATAAACAGCTTTTTGGAGTTTATGCAGGTTTTTCCAAATGAAGACTCTTGCATACAGTATCTTGAGAAGAAGAGATGGAAAGACAGAATCATATCCCCTTTCGACTCTACTTCTACGGTTTATAAATGTAAGAACCATAAATATCGCTGTAAAAACACAGGGAAGTATTTTACTGTAAAAACCAACACTATCTTTGCCAAATCAAAAATTCCTTTGATTAAGTGGCTGTATCTTATTTTCATCTATACTAAACATAAAAGAAGCCTTTCCTCTCATCAAGCTGCTAGAGATTTAGGTGTGACACAGAAAACGGCATGGTACATGATGAATAAGCTAAGGGAATTGACCAAAAGACAAAACGAATCTTCCCCAGAAGATTTTGCAGCAGTAATATGGGGATGCGAAATAGATGAATCTTATATTGGTGGAAAGAACAAAAACAGACATAAGAATAAGAAAGTAGAAAAATGTCAAGGAAGGAGCTATAAAGATAAGGTCCCAGTATTTGGTATTCTTCAAAGAAACGGCAAATTAATAGCTAAGGTAGTAGAAAGGACAGATATGGAACATCTTCTTCCGATTATTAAGAAATACATAAAGAAAGGGAGTGTTATATATACTGACGGATTAGAATACTCAGGGATAACAGATGATTACATAATACGTTCAGTCAACCATTCCGCAAGACTATATGGATATTTTGAATTTGATGAAACGGATGCCATGATAATGGTATGCAATAATGGTATTGAAAATGCCTGGTCCCACTTGAAGAGAACAATTTTCGGAACATACTATCATGTAAGCAGAAAATATATGCAGAAGTATGTCGATGAATATGTTTTTCGATTTAATACTAGAAAACTTAGAGATTCTGATAGATTTCATTTATATTTGCAATATATATATGCTGCATAGGAGAATATGGATAATAAAGAGGAAAAACCAAAAACAGAAAAGAAAGGTAAATATGTTGTGAAAGATGGAGAAGGAAACATAATTTCACAAAATATGCCTAAGGAATTTGAGGATATGATTGATCTTATTTTTCAAGAAGCAAAGGAAAAGAGCAAAAAAGCAAGAAAAAATGGTCTATAACATTGCATATTACAAATGATATTAAGAGATGTCGCAACATCTCTTTTTTTTCTACTATCCCATCTAAATAGTTAACATTATGTAAAAATAACTTCGATTTAATTCGCTTCTTTAAATAATATATATTTTTGTAATCAAATTATATAAATATATTATTTATGAAGAAAATTACATTATTGGTTATTATGATTGTTACTGCATTTACACTAAATGCGCAATCATTAGTAAAATATCACGGTGAAGTTAATGCTGGGTATTCTGTTGGTATAGGTACATTTGCTACTAATCGCGTAAATATACACACGATACAAGGTGTTGACATTAGTAAATATTTCTCTACAGGTGTAGGAATAGGATTGGATTATTATCACGAACTTTACGAGAAGGGTAAAGGTGAACTTGTATTGCCTCTGTTTTTGAATATGAAGGGATATTTACCAGCTACTGAAACGGTCAGCCCTTTCTTTTCTTTAGATTTAGGTGTTGGGATAGGATTAACAAAAGGAGTAGATGGAATGGCTGGGTTTATCTGTACGCCTTCCGTTGGAGTTAAATTAAGCCATTGTACACTACAAGTAGGTTATAATATGCAACGAAATTCAGAATATGGATTTAGATATACAATGGGAAGTATTCAAATGAAATTAGGTTACATATTTTAAAATAAGGAACAATGAAGAAAACATTATTTTTACTGATCACTATCTTAATGATATCATTTATTGGATGTTCCGATGATGATGATAGTGAATACAAAGATGCTATTATTGGCACATGGGAACTGACCCAAATAGAATTTGGCGGAGGATGGACATCTATACCAAGACGGACTTATGCTACATTTAATTCTGATGGCACTTATAATGGAAGAGGGTATTTCGGAAACGGATCTGGTACTTACAAAATTTCTGGGAATACTATCATTTGCTATATTGAAGGTGAAGAGTATGTACGGTATGATATTATCGAACTTAATTCAAATTCATGTACACTAAATATGAAAATTGGCAGTGAAGAATTTAAGATTAAATGTATAAAGCATTAATGAAATATACTCGGTT